>Ga0209211_10000461_pt1 | contig 82647 bp, 109 predicted proteins | sample RifGroA2_FD_183992 | JGI IMG/M metagenome (GOLD analysis project Ga0209211, IMG submission 183992) | Groundwater microbial communities from Rifle, Colorado, USA - Groundwater A2 (SPAdes) (version 2) | ecosystem: Environmental > Aquatic > Deep subsurface > Groundwater | place: Rifle, Colorado... | reverse complement strand
GCAAAAACTGTTCCTGGTATTGCAAAAAAGAACAGCACATTTTCTTTGATCAACGCAAATAGATACCACCACCATGGTTCTTGAAAAATCCAAATACCTGCATATTTAAGAAACTCTTGTGCGAAAAAAAGAATTTCTATAGGAGATCCGTATGCAAGGTAATTAAACATAAAATAAGGTACCGTAATAAGAATAAACCCTGCTAGAAGATAGAAAGTATTTTTTATTTTTCGTATTGAAAAAAGCCCTAAAATTACAAGAAGAATTCCCATAGGAAATTTTGTAAGAAATGCAAGTCCAATACATAACCCTGTTTCAAAATGTTTCTCTTGAAGAAAAAAATAATATGCACATAATCCAAAGAAAACAGCTGGAATTTCTGTATATAATCTTGCATTAAATAAAAAAAAGATCCAAGTAAAACTGAGAAGTATAGAAGAAAGAAGTGCAGTTTGTTCATTAAATAATTTCTTTGCTATGAAGTATGTTAGATATATTACACCTAAAGAGAAAAATGTAGAAAAAATATGTCCTAGAATAATTGGATTTAGTTCAAAAAGAAAAGCATAACTTAATAGAAAAGGCCATAGTAAAGGACGAATAGGCTCCCAGAATCCTAGTTGTCCAAATGTTGCTATATGTTCTCCCATAGCAAGATATACCGCTGCATCCCACCAAATATTTTTATCAAAAAAGAGATAGATTACTCTTGTTACTAAAGAAAATAAAAGGACTGTAAATATTTTCTTATCCATCTATAAAACTTTTTATTTTTGCTTTAAAAAGAAATAGAAAAAAGAATATCTAGGAAAAAATAGGCATAATATCATCAAAAGTGGCTTGTTGTGGATACTTTCTTAAAAGTAAATAACCATAGGGATAGGCTTCTGAATGAAAAAGGACTACTCTCTTTTGTTCAGAGGTCTCTAACCAAGCACTTAATACTCTATAATCATCTTCATTATATATTCGAGCAGCAATTATTGTTGCATTTGCTTCTTCTGCTGTATTTACCACTTTTTGTAATTGATTATAATCATCTATTGTTACAAATACAAGATCTAAGGGAAGCACTGCCTGTTTTTTGAGCTGTGAAAAATATATTGTAGGTGTTGCATAATAACTTAGGCCATAGTTTTCTGTTGCATTTAATACAATTATTTTTTCAGAGAGATTTATTTCTATTGGTTGTCTACCAAAACGCAAAGAATCACCTTGTTCATAAAATGGAGCTGATCCTAGAGTTGTGTTCGTTTGCCCTAAAGCAAGAGGAAGATACTTATCTGTGTTACAAATTACTTTTATTCCTTTTTTATTCAAGTATAGAGCAGCTTTTATTTTTCCTATGTGATCACAACAGCCCATAACAATTGTTGCATTTTCTTTTATTGCCTGCTCGACAAGCATATTTACTCCATGTGTATCTATAATTAAAGCAAGATCTTCACGAAAAAAGCGTGTTGTAGGATATTGTACTTTGTCAAGGGGCACATCAAACATAAAAATACCTTGTTCATTTGGAGCATACCATGTTCCATTGATTTTTTTTACCAGCGTTCCTGTTACTGGAATGTGTGTAAGATTGATTGCTTGTTTGTACTGTGAAATTCTTCCTCCTTCATGCCAACCAATATCTTCTACATCATATTGTTCTGAAAATACTGTGAGGAGTTGTTCTGCATCTGGATTTTGAAGCTGTGAAGAAAGCCAATCTCTTGTTACACGATCTACTTGAGAGACAAGAATATCTTTTTCTGTTATTGTAAAAGAAGATTCTCCTAGAGTAAAAAGTGTTGCATCTTTTGCTGTTGCAAAGTATGGCTGTTTCAGTTGGTACTCTTCATAGCTGTAGGGGATATATTCTCTCTTCATCAGATGTTTGTCTATTTCTGCATGGAAAGAATTATTTAGAAATTTCCAACGAAGATAGGAAGGCCAATACCATGAAGGGTTATTTTCTAGAGTAGCTATTGTTTCAAAAAGAAGTGCTTGTTCTTCTATTGTTGCGGTTTTCAATGCTTCTTTGTAATAAGGTATTGCTACTGAGGGATCTTTTCCTGCCATGCGAGACTCAATAAGCAGTGCATCTCCTTGGGCAAAGGCTGTAGTGATATTTGTATATTTTGGAAACATTTCATAGGTAGAAGAGATATAAGTAAAATTAAATTGTTCTGCGTAGGGATCCAGCGTATCTGCAACTACATAGGGCATTAATAATAGTACAATTAGGATCATGCGCATAGATTTGTAAAAGATAAAATTTTTTTAAAGGATTTCTCTTCTCAACTATCTATATAGATCACTTCATAATTAGATAAAAAATAAACTTGCCTCATTTGCAAACTCACAAAGAGGCGCACCTGTAATATACGCCGTTGCAAAAAAGAACACCAGAAAGGTAATGAAAAGGATTGCTGCTGTAGAGAGAATTCCCATCCCAAATTTTCCAAAAAGCCAAAAAATAAAGAATAGGACAAAAACAATTGTTATTCCCCATCCAATATGCCTTATTCCAAATGCGATAAAAACAAAGAGTAAACGAAGTAGACCTTCTACGCAGATTGGTAATGCCATATACTTCTACAAAGTTTTAAATATTCTTAAATTTATCTCTTTTCTTATGAGGTGGTTTCGTTCTAACGCAAGAGAGAGGATTTTACGAGATGTTTCTTTTGAAAAAAGAGGACAGATTCTTTCAGGTGGAGGAACAATGTATACTAGAGACTCTCGTTTCTCACACCCAATTGCAAATGATGGAGGAGGAGGACATGGAAGAAATGGAGTTCTTATTATCATAATGCTCTTTGTTCTTCTCGTTGGTGGGATATTTGCATTTGGTTATTTTAGTTCAGAAAGAGGACAAAGAGGGGTACAGAATTTCATATCTCTTGTTAATGAATGGACATTTGATCCCGTATCTGATTTTTTTAGTGGAGTTTTTGCAACTGGTTCTGGTGATTATTTTTCTACAAAAACAAACAGTTCTAGTACAAAAAGAGGAATTGATTTAGAGGATTTCCGAGCTATTGCAGGAGAAACTTTTCCTGAAGGGCAAAACTTTGATCTTCTTTATGATATTGAATATTATAATGTCCCTGCAGGTAGTAGTTATCAGGGAGATTTTTCTTGTTATTTTAACACAAGCAAAGAAGATAGTCCATCTTTAGAAAGAAGAGATGGAGATATTATTTCTTCAGACTCAGAAATTATTCGAAAAGGAAGCACTACATATTGTCGTATTCCTGGAGAATTTACTGAAGGGCTTGATGGTGCATATACATTTTATGGGAGTTTTAGTTTTGACTTTCAAACAGAAGATGCAGTATTACCAGTGTATTTTATTCCAGGAGAACTTGCTGATAGTTTAGGAGATACAGATTTCTTTGATGCATATGATTTAAATATTCGCCAGAGTGATCTTGAAGTTGTGTATAATGGAGAGCCATTGAGCATTGCAATAGGTGTTGGCGGTGAGGGAGAAGAACAACAACCTGTTATTCTTAGAGGAGGAGAGACCTCTTCCTTCAATACTGTAGGCATTACCCTTACAAATGAATGGAATGGAGATATTGCAAGCTTAGATTCACTTACCCTCTATCTTCCTGATGGTATTCTTCTTAGTGAAGAGCTCAATGGAGAGCCACATGCAGGCTGTCCTCTTATTTCTGCAGGAAAAGATGGGCGAAGAAATATGTATATCCTTGATGAGAGTGCACGAGAAGAATTATTTACAAATTATATTCAAAATAATGCCTTCTTTGGAAAATCAAACTATAGGACATTCCAATGCTGGATTGAAGTAGAAGAGGATTTCCTTGGAGATGCTCCTTATGTTGTCAAAGAATATGAAATTGATGTTGCATACCACTATCAAACGCAAGAAAGAAGAGAAACTATTAGCATTGTCTCAAGAGGAGATCCTCTTGTTGTACAACAGGATGTGATTTCATGAAAAAAACTCTTTTGCTTTTTTTTGTACTTCTCTTTTTAGGAGCATGTACACAGCAAGTTGAAGAAGAAATAGCTACAAGTTGCCCTCCAGACTGCAGCGGTGGAAGCAATGCTGTTGTTACTCATATTAATAGTCCACAAGATGAAGGGAATGTCTATGTTGGCGATAGACTTGCTGTTTCTGCAAATTTAGAAGATAGAGGTGAAGCAAATGCAGAAGGGCTGGTATGCATGACAGGATTAGATGGAAGTCTTTTTTCTGGATTAGGCGGATGCAACTGTGAAAGCTTTTACATTACTTTAGATGATTCTGATGATGCGAATTTTGAAAAAACTAGAGTTGACTTTAGTCCAAGTTTTGTTTCTGAAGATGCAATAGGATCTTATTATATGACTTTGTATACGAAATATCTCTATACTGCGTATGGGCCATTCTCTCTTTGTCTTACTGGTGATCCTTACAATGAAGAAGAATGTTCTGTTGAAGGGAATAAACTTACTGAAAGCTCTTCTGGGCCTGTACAAATTCTCTCCGTAGAAGAAGAATTAACTACTGTAGGTGGAAATGCTGTGACATTGCGATTGCGCATAGAAGCAGAAGCAAACTTAGATGACAATGCAGAACTTATTGAAATAGATGAAACATTAGACTCCGCTTGTTTGCTTACAAATCTTGATCAGAAAACAACTGCAGATATTTCTGTTATTCTTTTTGGTGAATCCTATGATTGTGGAAGTCTGAGCTTTGATCTCAAAAAAGAGGAAGCTACAGCTACGTGCAAAATTGAAAATCTTAATACACAAAGATTTATTGGTGGAGAAAAAGAATATAATGGGTGGATTAGAATAGATTATGGATATCAAGAAATACAATCTGTTGCATTTGATGTTGTGAGTGAATAATCCGGAAATCTTCCGGATTTTTCCGCTAAAGCTTTATTAAAAGAATTTTACACTAGATTTCTATGGAGAAAAGCTTAAATAAACAAGGATATATAAATGTACATATGAGTACGCAAATAAGTATCAAACTTTCTGATAAAATGTACAAGTCAGCAAAACAGTTTGCAGATAAAAAAGGTTTTGATAGTTTACAAGACTTTATTAGGGAAACTCTTCGAGAGAAATTATTTGAAGGAGAGAGTCTTAGTGGTAAGAATACTGCTCTTGCAAGCCAGAAATCTCTTGCAAAGAATTGGCTCAAAAAAGAGGAGGATGAAGCATGGAAACATTTACAAAAGGGGAAATAGTATTATTTCCTTTCCCCTATACGGACTTAAGTAATCGAAAATTACGGCCTTGCTTAGTCCTTTCAGAAGAAATGAGAGAAGATATACTTTTATGCCAAATAACCTCTCAAGCAATAGTTAAAGATAAATATAGCATAGAACTGAAAGAAAAAGAAACTCTTGAAGGAAGCCTCATGACGCATAGTTATATTCGTACAAATATGTTATTTACTGCAACAAAGAATCAGATTAATAGAAAAGTATGCAAAATTAAAGAAGAAAAATATCAAGAAGTCATACAAAGTATTATTACTATTGTTTCTTAGTTTAAGTTTGTGAATAGAAACATTAATAAATTCAAAACATCTTTCTATGTAAATTATGGTTCGTACAAAAGAGGTTATGCTTGTTTTTTTATTAGGAATTATCTTTCTTTCCGCATGTAGTACACAAAAGAATACAAGTGGTGTTACAGGTGCATATGCAAACTGTAATGGTGATGAAACACAAATGGTTACAGCAACATTTGCAGATTTTGCACCTGTGAGTTCTGAGACAAATCCTTATCAAGCTGGTGATGATATTGATGTGGAAGTAGTCCTTACAAACAAATTCTCTGATGATATTGATACTGGAAAAGCGCGAGTGCGACTTACTGGTGATGCAGCTATAACGAGTATTTTCTCTGGAGCACAAGAAAAGAATGCAGAAAAACTTTTTGGCATTGATTCAGAAACTTGTTTAGAAGAAACAACAGAAGTAGATGTTGGACCTATTGTTTACCAAGGAGAAATTACTACAAAAGTGAATAAAGAGATTACAGGGCTCTACTGTTATGAAGAACCTGTTGTAGTGAAAGCATATTTATACTATACTGCTCGTGCAGAAGAAATTGGAACAAACTTACCTAGCGGTTCTAATCCTGCATCTAGTGTACAAGTGACACAGATTGAGCAAAATCCTGTAGATATTGATCAAGGAGAAGCAAATGGGGAAATGCGATTTAAGATTTATTTAGAAAATGTTGGCACTGGAATCATTGTTCCTTCTTTGAATGAATGCTTTGAATACAGAGATGCTGGTTATAGAGAAGAATTTACAATAGATGTTAAGGGAGCATATGATATTGATTGCCCAGATGATGTAAAATTAAGCAGAGGAGATAAAACTGATGTTATTACTTGCTTGGTTACTGGTGTTGATTCTACAAATCTAGGAGCACAAGCAAGTGAGATAAGCATTACTTTGAGTGGTTTTGCCTATGAAGATGTCATTCCTTCCACTACTATTTGGTTAGAGCCTTAGATGGATTTTTCTTTTTTTACGAATTATTATGGTATTGATATTCTTGCTATGCTCCTTACTTTCTTAGGTATTTATACTATTGGGAATAAGAAACGATATGGATTTCTTATTGCTTTAACAGGAAATATTCTCTGGACTATTATAGGAATATTATCTCAGTCTGCAGGTTTACTCTTTGCAAACTCTGTTTTAGTCATTCTCTATATTCGTGCATATGTTTTATGGAAGAAAAGAAAATAATTTGTATTGCTTTTAAAGCTCTCGAAAATCTTCCGAAAAAAATGAACACATCTTTATGAATTAAAACATATGATTGTTCCTTATGTCTCATAGAGAAATAATAGAAGTCAGAGAAGGAAGATGGTTACTGGAGCAAATAAAGGAAAAAGTTATCACCATTTGCCCTCATGCTTTTGAGAAAATATATCAGGCACAAAGAACTCTTTTTACAGAAGAAGCTCTAAAACTGCCTCTTCAAAGAGAAGTACCACATTTTGTAGCTTTACAACAAAATGGAAGATATACCATCTATTATCACAGAAAAAATTTTTTCTTGAATATAATCATTGAAATAAAGGAGGGAGAGATAGAAGTAGTAAGCTTTATGAAGAAAGATACACTTCCAATATTAAGAACATGAAAACAAAGAATCTCATCTATAACGGTATTGGAAAGGGAGTATGGAACTATGATTTAAAGCATGACATACTTCTTTTAAAAGTAAAAAACCTCCTATATGAAAAATCAGTAGATATAGATGATTATACCATTCATTTTGATCCAGGAGGATTAACTATGGGTCTTGAAATAGAAGATGCTTCAAAGGTTCTAGATGTCTCTAAAGAAGCGCTTCGCCAAATTTCTTTTTTTCGTTATGATATCCTTATTAAAGGAGGAAGAATTCAGATAAAAATCCTCTTACTCACAAAATCAAGAAATAAAGAGCTTAAACTGCAACAGGATATAGAAAGAGTTTTAGAACAAGAACAGACAGCTTTAGAAGTTAGTTGTAGTACGAAGTAGAGATAATAACTCTTTTATCCTTCTTGAATATTGTATATTACTCTTAGATGGAAATTCTTGCATTTTATAAAGAACATTGTGAGAAAGAGTATTTGTCTTAAAAAAAATACATTAATGCATAAAAAAAGAAACATTTAAATAGATATGATTCTTCTTGCTATTATGAAAAATACATCACTTTTTATCAATTGGGTTGGAGATTCAGCACCGGCGCGCGTTTTAGATTATATTCTTACAGAAAGAGAATTAGAATTTTCTAAAGCAGATTGCCTTAGACATATTCCGGTTAGTCGTGCTTCTTTGTATAAAATATGGAAACGACTTATTAAAATTGAAATGCTTCTTTTCTCACGAAATATAGGAAATGTCCAGCTTTACAAACTCAATAAAGCAAACCCAGTTGTAAAAAAGCTTATAGAAATAGATGACCTTCTGATTATACAAGATTTAGAAAAAAGGGCTAAAAAGAAAACTGTACATGTAGTTTCGTTACACTAAATCAATTATATAACATATGCACAGCTCCTAATTCTGCCCTTTACAAAATACTCTCATTGTTGTGTAACAATTCCATGAGAACTATTTTATTATATTCTATGTTGCACAAAAGTATTTAAACTTGTTTTCATGGAGATTATTTTTAGGGGGATTTTTTATGACAACATTGGTGTACGAGGAAATTATTAAAAAGATTTGTGAAGAGAAACACATGGATCATGAAGAAGTACATCTTCGTGTCAAAGAAAAACTCAAACAACTTTCTGATCTTATTTCTAAAGAAGGAGCAGCTCATATTGTTGCAAATGAATTAGGTGTGAAAGTGTATGAAATACCAAAGAATCTTGGAAGAAGAATATCTATCAGCGAGCTGAATCCTGCATTTAAAGGGGTAGAAATGCTTGTGAAAGTCTTGAAAATCAATGAAGTGCGAACATTTAAAACTGCTGCACGTGAAGGGAGAGTTATGAATCTCCTTGTAGGAGATGAAAGTGGGACTTGCCGATTAGTTCTTTGGGATGAAAAACAGATTAAAGAAGTAGAAGAAGGATTTGTCAAAGAAGGAATGACACTTAAAATTCAAAATTGTTATGTGCGAGAAAATAGCTTTAGTGGAAAAGAAGTACAAATGGGAAACCAAGCAAACTGGACTTTGAATCCTCTTGGAGAAACGCTTGGGACTGTTGCTGCTCCATCTAGTATGAATGGCTTTGCACCTGCTTTGAAAAAAGCAATAAAAGATCTCCAAGAAAATGACAATGCTACTGTTGTTGGTACTGTTGTGCAGATTTTTGAACCAAGGTTTTATGATGGATGCCCTACATGCACGAAAAAAGTGGAATTTTCAGGTGATGGATTTAGCTGTGCAAAGCATGGGCCTGTCATGAGCGTCCCACAGGCAATTCTTAATTTGGTCTTTGATGATGGAACAGAAAATATTCGTGTTGTCTGCTTTCGAGATGCAGTTAAAAATGTGCTGGAAATGGATGATGTTGCCCTCTTGAAAGACAGCCCAGAAATGTTCCGTGAAGTACAAAGGAAGGTCGCAGGAAAACAACTGCGCATACAAGGGAAGGTCAATAAGAACACTTTCTTTAACCGCTTAGAGTTTACTGCAAACAGTGTTTTCAGTGCTGATCCTAAAGAGCTTGCAATGGAATTACAGTAAATTTTCTTATGCTTGGCATCACACATCTTCTTTTTGCAGCAATTCTTGCTTTTCTTCTTGTGAATATATTTTCTTTTTCTCATCCAATCCTTTTCTTTCTGCTCTTTTGTTTTGCAGCATTGCTTCCTGATATAGATCATCCAGGAAGCATGCTTGGAAGAAGATTATGGCCACTTTCTTCAGTTATTTCTTTCTTTTTTGGGCACAGAGGGTTTTTGCATAGTATTTTTGTTCCTTTAGCATTTTTTCTTCTTGGTTGGTATTTTCATGCATTCTGGATAGGATTGGCGTTGGCAGGGGGGTATATTGCGCATCTTGTTACAGATATGCTTACTTTGAGCGGTGTCAAACCTTATTGGATTGGGCCTAGGATACGTGGGTTTATGAGAACAGGAGGATTTTTAGAAGCAGTTTTTTTCTTTTTGTTGCTTGTATTTTTTGTTTGGTTGGTTGTTTTTAAAAACACTCTAATCTAAATCAAGACTAATTTTTAATGCAGTATTGATATCCTCAATAAGATCTTTAGAGACAGTTCCTATTTTTCTTGATAATCTCCTTTTATCTATAGCTCTCATCTGATTACATACAATCTTTGAATCCTTTTCTAGACCGTTATTATTCTCTTTTGAAATAAACACTTCAAAAGGATATACTTTTTCTATTTTTTGAGATGAAATAGGAACAATAATGGTTATTGGACTAAATCTATTCCCTAAATCGTTTTGTATAACTACTCCTGGCCTTACTTTTTTTATTTCGTGACCTACAGTAGGATCTAAATTAATCATCCAAATTTCACCTCTTTTTATTTCCACTCTTCATCTCTCCAAGTGGCAGTTTCCCACCCTTCTAATTCCTTCAGGTCTTCTTTTCCTATTTGAGAATATCCTTCTATTAATTCCTTTTTTTGATATTTCTTTTTTATTTCAGCTACTAAACGTTTAATTATCCCATCATATGTTTCTTGATTTTGTTTCATTTTATCTAATTCTGATTTTGTTTTCTTTTGTAGTTTAATTGTTGTAATTTCCATAGTATACCTTAAGTATACCTCTTTTAATAAAGTTTCTGTTTTTGCCATATTAAAAAAGAGAGTACTTTTCCATTCATAAAGATTCTTTAGAAAAATCCGGAAGATTTCCGAATATCTTAGAAGAAAGACCTTACTAGAAGAGTAATTTAAAAATTTAGAAGGCTATGAATAATAAAAGGAAAAAAAGAAAAAAAAGATCTTTTTATCTTCGCACGATCAAGATCAATGCTAAGATAACGATCAATACAGCTAAGATTCCGAAGCCAAGTCGTAGAGCAGTAGAGAAATCTACCTTTTTGCTAATTCTTTGAGAAGTTTTCTATCCTCAAGAAGAATAACTTTCGTTGCTTTTTTCATAGTTAGAAACATTTCTTTTTGTTTTTTTGTAAGTGCCATTTTTTACCTTTTCATTCCTTCCAAATCTTTGTAAAGTATGTCTAAAAAGCTATTTATATCTTTTGTTTTTTGTATAGCTTCTATATTATTTCCTATCCAAAACTCTATTTCTTTTAACGTTTTTGAATTCTCATGTTTTGCAATATCTGTTATAAACACTAATGCAGAACTATATTCTAATTTAAAATGAAAATTTTGCCAGAAAAGGTACTCTTTTGCAGAACAATAAGCAGTTCTTTTATTCCCATCATTAAAATGATGTTTTTTTGCAAGTTCGTAAAAAATAAAAGAGGCAACTTTTAAGGCTCCAGTATTATTATTTATTTTTTCAGCAATTTTCCATGAAGAATGATATAATCCACCCTTATCTCTAACCTCTTCTAATCCACCTGTATCTCTAATAATGAGCTCATGAACACCTTCAAGATGATCATATATTGCAATTACAAACTCTTCTGTCACTTTTTCCATATTTTATACCTATATTCTCCTATTCAAAAATCTTTCTTAAGAAAATTAAGTATTCCTAATGATAAAATATTTATCAAAATAATAGAGCACAAGAAAGCTATCTTAAGAAAGCCAAGAAAGATTAGAAAAAAAAGAAAAAAAAGATCTTTTTATCTTCGCACGATCAAGATCAATGCTAAGATAACGATCAATACAGCTAAGATTCCGAAGCCAAGTCGTAGAGCAGTAGAGAAATCTGTGCCCTCTGATTCTTCTTCTTCAGTTTCTTCAACAACTACTGTGACGGAACTGTCTTCTGTTTCAGCTGCGTTTGCAGATGCAACAGAAATAGATGTTGCTTCTTCTAGGCTGTCGTATCCTTTATTGTAGGAAACGCTTACTTGTACTTCATAGTCTCCAGATTCAGCATCTGCTGGAATTTGGAAAGTTAGAGATACATCGCCTGAGGATTCTTCATCTTCATTGTCAATTTCATTGTTGGTTAGTTCGTCCAAGAAAGTTGACTCTTCTACACCTAATTCAGGGATAGATACAGTAACTTTAATGTCTTCTTCTTTCTTGTCACCAAGGTTTTCTAGTCTCACTGTAGCTGTGGTGTAATCACCAGCATCTACGTTAGAGTCTACAAGAACATCTTGGATTTCAAGGGAATGTCGAACTTTGCTTACAAGGATAGTTGCTGTATATGTTTCTACATCTATATCATCGTAGATTTCTACATATAAGGTGTATTCTTGATTTGCATCAAGGTCTTCTGGAACTTCAACTTTAAGAGTTTTTTTATAAGAAACTCCATCTTGAACATCAAACATTTCAGAGCTTACTTGAACATTATCATATTCATAGCCACCAATCCATGCTTTCATATTTACGTCTGTGGTTTCCCCAGTCCCTGTAAAGTAAACTTCAACAGAAACAGAGTCTCCTCTTTCAACATATACAATGTCTTGATAAGATTGCCCATTAATTCCAACATTGGTAATTTCATAATTTGAACTATCAGCCAATACCGGAACAGACAAAATGCTTAACACAAACATCAATGCTAATACTAGTCTTTTCATCATTTTATTGTACTCCTCCTTAAGGAATTGTTACCACCCTAGAATTATTACTTATTTATAAAGCTTGTGTTCTTGTATTAACTCCGGAGTGATACTTTGAGAGCTATTTCAAATACTATTTAGCCAATTTGCTCTATTTTAGGCCTATTTTTGCTATTAACAATATACAAACAGAAAATAAGCCTAAAAATAAGAAAGATATATTAATTTGATTAAGAATATGTAATAATAAACCCAAAGTGACTAAAATCACTAAAGAAAGGCCAAAACTAAACAAAAAGAGTTCAAATCCTTTCGCCTTTATTAAGACTCTCTCTAAAAGGAATCCAGGGAGAAAAAGAACAACCAAGAGAAGAATTATGCCTAGTATCATCCCATATCCTCCTTAAACTGAAAATAAATTTGTTCAGAGTTTACAGTTATAAGAATTATTCCTTGCTCAAATTCTTCTTCAATCTTAAAAGAGACTTGCTTTGTGATTTTGGAACCAATTTCTAAATTAAGAATACCCTCTTCTAGAAGACTCTTTTCACCATCTAGATAGAGATAGACTTTATAAGCATATTCCTTGTTTAATTCCTCTTTATTTTCAACGGTGAAACTAAATAAGTTATCTTCATTTGGGATTACCTCATTAGGGAGTGAATTACTATTCTCAAAATAGATTTCTGTAAAGAAAGACTCTTCAGAAGGAATGAAGATAATACCTAAAATTAGAATTAGGCCTAACCCACAAGCAAGAATTATGCTATAATTAATAACTGAATCTTTTTCCATCAAGTTTTAATTATGAGCGAGCTTATATTCTTTTCTATTTGTAACTACTTATAAAGGGTTATTTTATAAAGTGATTGATAAATATGTGCTGTACCCTAAAAATATTTTATCTCCCCTTTATCTATCTGAATGTTCAATACCTTTCTTAAAATGCCAATCACGATGGCTCTGATGCACATCTTATTTTCATGCTTAATTATAATGATCCTCAGGCATATTTTTCCTTTTACTTATTCCTAAGTAAACTCTCTATATCTGAAAGATCAGGATTTGTTAAAGAATAAACTTTTTGTCCATTTTCTTTTAAAAATGAACTACACTTTTGAGAATAAGATATTCCTAATAAGGGAACTTTTGTTGAAACGGCAAAGATCATTGCGTGGAGACGCATTGCAATCACAAGATCTGCCTCTGAAACCAAACCTTTCAGAGATCCTGGAAATATCTCTTTTTCAAGAATTATACAATTCTCTCCCAAGAGAGATTTTATTTTTCTTCCAAGAAATAAATCATTCTCAAATGGACTATAAGGATTTTTTGAAAAAGGAATAAAAACTATAGTATAACCTTTTTTAATGACATTCCTTAATTCTTCAACAAGGCCATTTAAGAAAATAAGGTCATTTTTTCTTTTAACATACCTTAATGAAAGAATAATATATCTCTTTTTAGAGGGTATTCCAATATTCTTCATCTCTTGTCTACTTAATAATACTCCTTTGAGCCTAATAGCAGGATCTGGCACAATGTGAATTTTCTTTGCTAGACCCCATTTTTTTAGTATTTCCTTTGAATCATTTTCTCTTACACTAACAAAGTCAGCTACATTCATTGCATATACTAAAAAAAATCTTACTAAAAGAGGTGTTTTTTTATCTATCCCCAAAGAATAAAAAATAATTCTTTTTCCAAACAAAGTACTAATTAAGGTGAAAAGAGGGATTATCTGTGCTCGAAAACGCATATTCTCTCTGAAAATAGTTCCCCCACCAATAAGGATAGTATCATAAGTTAAAAATCTTACAATTAGATCTATAAAATTTCTTCCTTGGAGATTATGCATTTTTCTAATTTCTTCTTTATTAAATGAGAATACTTCCATTTTACATTTTGCGTTTTGTTCTTCAATTGTTTCTTTTATTCCAGCAAGTATTGCTTCATCACCATAATTTTTTACACCATAACCACCAAGCACAAGTATCCTTTTACAATTCCTAAAAATGTTATAACCTCTCTTCATTTTTTATCCCCCAAAACCATTTATAAGGATTTTCTGCATAAAGGAGATCATATTCTTCTTGAGAGATTTGATATAATGATGCCCAGCCATTGGTGTAAATTTTATTATTTGATAATATCAAAGTAAGATGTTCTGGATCTATTTCTGAACCTATGCTACCTATATTAATCTGTTCATTCTCCTTAGCTGCTTCTTTATCTACTATAGAGACATATGCTAAATAAGAATCTGTTTCTTTTTCCTCTTGATATTGTAACAGATCATAAATTGCCATTACATAAGTATTGTCAGTTATTAGTAAGGATCTCTCATCATAAGCCCATTCTATTGCTTCTGTACCCATTATTGGAACATACTGGAGATATGACCGGATATCTACTTCTTCTCCAGTTATATATACTTCAGGAATTGCAAAAAGACCGGAAATGAAGAATAATAAGAATATAAGAGTAAAAAAAATGGTCTGTGTTCTTAAGTTTTTACTATAATTGGCTAGATGAATTATCCCTATTGCTGCAAATACTCCTAAGGGGAAGATTATGAATTCTGCTATTCTCCCTGGATCAAAATATTTATACCCTGTTACTAGACCAATGACAACCAAAGAGAAATAAAGTATTGAAATTAAAATTAACCCAAAAGACTTCAGAGGATAGTTATCTAAACTTGGAAGAATACCAATAAGTGTAGCTAATAATAAAATAATTATAGATGATAAGAAAAACCAAGAATAATCATAGACAAGATACTCTTTTATTATTATAGAGCTAATTAATAATATTACCATAAAAACGGCTGTTAAGATAATTGGGGTATTCCTCTCTTTGACCAAAGTTAAATATTTCCCAATTTCCCTTTTAAATTTTTCTAGAGAAAGTATTTCTGAACAGAATTTAGAGAGGATTATATATACAAATGCAAAAATAGCAAGTACTACTAAAAGAATTTCAAAAGACGGCAGGATATTCTTAAAAATATTGAGGGTAAGATAAAAATATACAAATGCTGAAATAAAAGTTCCAAGATAAATAAAGAGAATTCCCCTATTTTGGCTATATAGAACAAATACTCCTACGAATAATAATAATAATAGAAGAGACCAATGATGCACAAAGAGAGCCACAATATTTAACAAAACTAAAGGTAAGAGATATTTTTTTTCTTTTTCTGCTTTCCAATATAAGAATAAAAGAAATGGAAAAATAAAAAGACCTAATGTCTCCCGTACTGGTTTCATTGCCCAAAGTAAATTCGGACCAAAAGTAGCTAATAAAAAAGAGGAAACTAGGGCAATTTTTTCATCAAATGCCTCTTTGATTAATAAAAAAAATGCTATACAACCTAATGCTGCAAAAAATTGGGGCAAAAATCTAAATAGGAAATCTGGGTCAAGGCTTGTTAGTAGTGAGCTTTCTGCTATAAGAAGATGTATTGCGGGGTACATACCATAAATAAAACTAAAATTTATTTCTTCATTTTCTAAAATATATAATACCTGTTCATACTCCCTAATTGTATCTCCCATAATCAAATTTTCATATCCATTTGCATAAGGCAAGACTCTTATTACAAAGGCAAGTATTAAAACCAACCCCAAGCTTATTGCTAAAAAATTCTTATTCACTTCTATAGACCCCTTCAATATCTTTTATAATTCTTCCCCAATTATACTTATTTCTATTAAAACTAAGAGAACTGGAACTTTTTACATACGTCTTCAATTTCTCTTCAAAGTTTTCTTTTTTACAAACAAATTCCTTATCTACTAGGAAGCGAGAAGCATTATTCTCTGCATCTAAGACTAAAACAGGAGTACCACATACTAATGCTTCTAAAACTACTATTCCAAAACCTTCTCTTTCTGAAGGAAAAGCAAAGACTTTTGCACCCTTCATATAGCTATACACTTCTTTTTGATCTTTCACATCGCCTAAGAAGGCAATATTCGAATATTTTTGAGCAAGATTCATTAATCTTTCTTCTTCTGGGCCTTTACCAATGATTCCTAGTTTAAATTTATCTTTAACAGAACTAATTACTAGGTCTACATTTTTCTCTTTAATTAATCTGCCAACAAAAAGAACATCAAATTTTCTTTTTGGTTTTACACTTTGAATTAAGGATATATTCACCCCGTTAGGAATATACTGCGATTTACCTAAAATACGCTTTTTTGTGAGCCCAGATATAGCAATTTTCTTCCCAAATAAAGAAGATACTAACTCAACCCCATACCCAAATATTCCTTTCCAGCCTAAGTAATCAAACCAATAATCCCCCCAATATTCATGCCATGTCACAATCATTTTCTTTCTTTTTATTTTACATATTAACCATGCTGGGAATATAGGAAAGTAAGGCATATGGTCTACATCGAGTATATCAAAATCTTCTTTAAATAATGCACAAAAGACATACGAAGAAAAAGCAAGAGCTTCCTTTATAGACCTTTTTCCATTTCTTGTGTAGAGAGGATATAGATGAGATATTGCATGCAAGGTCACATTATTTTCTTTAATTATTTTAGAACCTTTCCACCATTCCATAGTATAGATATGAACATCATGGCCTTTTTTTGCTAATCTTGTACTTATTTCGAACAACCTTTTTTCTTTTCCCCCCTTGTTATAAGGATATACTGCATCTGTAAGGTAAGCAATTTTCATCTCACCACTCCCCTACCATAACAAGGCTTAAGACATTCGCAAGCAACCAAGAAATCCCAATCGCAGCAAAACCAAAATCAATAAAAGTTATAGAACCAAACAAAGTAATTAAAAGTACAAACACATTCATCACACAGTTCTTCTTTACTCTTCCTTTCATATTTAATTTGGTTTGATAAATTATTCTCAACCCATAAGGAAGAGATGCAAGAGAAAAGATATACAAGAGTGTCAAGGCTTGCACATACTCTGCACCAAAAAAAGAAAGGACTATTTTTCCAAAGAGAAAGATTCCGATCACCCCAAGGCTCAATAAGAGTACTGTACTTATGTAGGCTTTTTGTAGTTTTTTTGTACTTCCAGAACTCAACAGATTTTGTGCAATAGAACTGGGTATGGCAAGTAAAAGTGTTGCAATCATCCATGCAATATAAAAATATGCTGCTGAAGACGATCCAAGATAATGTACTACCACTAGTGGTAAAATTAGTCCTGGTAAGAGTGCAAGCATGGTGCTGGTATAATTATAAAAGGAAAAGTGAAATACTTTTTTCAAATCAAACCATTTTCTGTCCGGGGAAATAAATGCAAGGGACAAGAAAAACCCAATAGCCATTCCTACAAACCAGGAAAGCAAGAGGCCTGCTACCCCTGATACAAATAAAATCAGGAAGACTTTGAAAATACTGAAGATTGAATCTTTTAATAAAACAATTCTCCCTTTCTCTTCAGAAATAAGAATAGAGTTCATGATCAAATAGAGAACACTTAGTATGGAAAACGCTATGAATCCAAGAACATATACACTTGAAGACAGAATAAAGTCTAAACCAGGGGAAAAAAGATGTATCCCCAATAAAAAGCTACACGCAACAAAAAAAGAGACAACACTACACAACATTAAAGCAGTATAATTCAAACTCTTATCCTTAAACTTTAAAATAGATACATTAAAACCTAAAAGAGAAATGTTTGCCACTAAAGATACCGCAGAAATCACTGCTGTAGCTAATCCTACTTCAGAAGAAGAAAAGGTACGTGCAGCTAAGGACCAAAAGACAAAGCCAAACAATGCCATCACAAAGGAATTGAGTATTAAATACATAGAATTCCTATACAAAGGTTCGTTCCATGCCGCAAGTAAACGTCGTCTCATCTTAGAAGCCCACCGTCCCTAAAAAGACATGCATGAGCGTAGCGACCAAAGACAACAAACAGCCTAAGATCAAAGCCCATTTGGGTGCATGAAACTTTTTCTTCACCAGTTTATTGACAAGCATCATCACAAAAAAGACAGAGGGAATAACTAAGACAATAGGAAGATGAAAATGAAATGTTGTATACACTTCTCCGCCATGGGATAAGGTATAAAACAAGCCCTCGAAGCTTCTTTTCTCTAGCACTGAAGAAAGAATGAACATCATATCAGGGAACACTGCTCCAAAGACAGAAGGAAAAAAGACAAAGAGAGCATAGTTATAGTTCTCCTTTAACTTCTTCCCGAGAAAAGGATACAATGCTGTTGCTAAGAAGATTCCAGCAAGAATATCAATCATGACATTATAAAAAAGAAATTCTCTATGCGTCCACAATCCTGCCATAAGTTCAAAAATCATTTATCCACCCTTACTCTCTGCGTAAGGTTTCCAAGATAAATTTCGCATCCATGCATGAAGGATTTTTTTTCCATCAACAAAAGGACGAAGATTTGTCTGTCCTGATCTTTTTTTATAAGAAATGGGAACAGAATAAATATTGAAACGCATCCGCGCCATCTTTGTGATCATTTCCATTTCCAAAGCAAAACCATCTGCTTCAAGATGTTTCGATAATTCTTTCAAGACAGGCTTTTTCCATGCGAAATATCCTGTACATACATCTGTGACATTTTCATGATAGCATGCACGCACCATAAAGGTAAAAATCCAATTTCCCATACGGTTGAATTTGCTCATAGAGCCTTTTGCAATTTTTCCTGCCAAGCGAGAACCAATAACTACATCACAAAAACCTGCGTCCAATGGCTCGATCAAACGAAGCATTTCTTTTGGATCATAGGTATTATCACCATCAAGCATAACGACAAGGTCTGTGTCCTGAGAAACATGTTTAATCGCAGTACGAATGGCATAGCCTTTTCCTTGCCTCTCTTCAAAAATACACTCTGCACCACATTTCTTTGCAATCTCTGCAGTTTTATCCTGAGAATTATTATCTACCACTAGAATATGTACGCCATAGCCTTTTTTGGCTAATTCCTTTTTTGGAATTGCCTGAATAACTTTGCCTATACCCTTTTCTTCATTATAACATGGGATGATGATGGTGAGTTTCTTTTTCATGATGTTTCCTCTTTTCTGGGAAGATTTTTGCGTATTCTGTGCTTTATATGCCTTTTGTTTAGTTTGTTACTTACTAGTGGGATAAATAAAAAGAAATCTTAACATTATTGTGGTTGAAGAATCTGCTTTTTATATCGTTTTGCGAAAGATTCTCTCATTAGGAAAGCTCACATTTGATGAATAGATGTAGAAGGAATACTATGAAAAGGAAAAATCACATATAGTCAATAATTAAATCTTTTTTCATACTCTTTGTGTGTAAACCACTCAAGAACAATACCCATAATCTTGACTTCGTCGCTTTCAATAGTATAAATAAGGCGCCAGGCATTGGGTAAATCATACTTCCACAGGTTTGTTATGCCATACTGCTTGATATATTCTTTCGGCCATAGTTGTTTCTTTATTTTTGCCCCGCAGGTGGGATCTTTCTTTATGTCCTCGCTTGCTCTATCAATAAATTCATATAATTTCTTATCTTCAAACTTCCCTTCTTTGAGAGAATCAAACTCTTCTTTGAGCTGAGGAGTAATAAATGCAACATACATTTGTTTGTCATTCATTTGAAAACTAGTCCTTCTTTCATTAGTTTCTTTATTCTTTTTGGGTTATATGTCCAAATAATACAACCATCATTGTCAATCATAATCTTTCCAGAATCTTCTAAGTAATCTAATATAACCTGAAATGTTTGGTACATCATTTTCTTAGGCAATTTTTTCCATAATTGATATTTCCCACACTCTTGACTATATTTTTCTATAGTCCTTTCTACCATCAAAACGGATTCTAATGTAGGGCTATGTAAAATTGTTGTTTGTTCCATATTATATAAATATATATAACAAGAGTATTTAAATTTTTCCTTTCTCTGTTACTGTCAACTTCTATCTTGATCAACCATAAAGAATATTACTTAAGGCTCCATAGGAAAAACAACACCACAAATTTATAATTTATATACCCTGAAAAAGTTTCAATCATCGTTCCTAAAAACAGAGGAATTTAGGAATTTCCCCTCAAATCCTTTACCAGACAATTTTCTGCTTGTGCAAGAACAATAAGATCCTTATTCTATACAGAGAGATAGGAGACAACGAGATCATGTTCTAGTCTTGTGAGAAGAACCATTTTATTGGGCATCTGTAAAGCCTCTTATTGTTGCTTTAATATATTCCATTTGTAGATGAAAAAACATTTTGCCTATATCATCTTGTTTTTTTACATGTTCAATTAATTGTTCTTTGTCCACTGCTTGATCGTTATTCCCTATATGCATCTGAATATTATCTGGCATACTCATTAAACGAGCGAGAACAAGTTGTATCATTTCAGCTTCTCTTTCTTTGTTCATTTTATCAGACCCATAATCTCTATTTTTTAGAGGATTCCTTTTTTCTGCAAGGTCTTTTGCTTTCCCTATCTGCTTTACTGTTGCATTCTTATATAGGAAGATTTTTTTCAAAGGATACAAGAGCATTACAATCTCCTTGTAGTCATATCCCTGCGCTTTTAATTCTTCAAAAATAATATCTGAATAGAGGATCATGTCTGAATCTTCTACTATTTTTTGAAGTAAATCATTTATAAGAAGAGAATTTTTCCCTGTCCTCAAACAAATCCAACCAAATACAAGTATCAAAATAATATAGTCTCATAGCTCTCTTAAAGAGAATTGTCTTAAAAAAACTTCACGAGGAAAAAGCGAAAATCTTCCGGTTTTTCCGGAAATCTTCCGGATTTTTTTGGCAAAGTTTTATATTTTGAAGATGATTATAGAGGAGTAAGAGATGAAGATGAGCAAGAAAATAAAAAAAGAAAAGCTCACACAAAATTGTGAAGGCATTTGGGAAGAGATACTGAATGGGGAGAAAATCCTTTCTGATGTAGAAGCAGAGGAAATCCTTCAAGAAATACAAAGAATAAGAAAAGGGGTTTCGCATATGATCCCTTCCTATTTATCGATCTTGAGATATGAATAACAAGTATCCTACATAAAATACTCTTTTAGAAGCTAGATATTTATTAAAATCCTACACTTATGTATTTTCCTACAGCTTCCATGGAATAGGTGTTTGGACAAACACAAAGTCTGTTTATAGCTTGTCTCTCTGCTGAATTTGAGCATATGGACAAAATGACAAATGGGCAAGGGGTGCGCGCAGACCTTTTAAAGAGCCATGGATTCAATCTGTACAGGAGGAAAAATGTCTAAACTCTTAAAATCGGTGAAGTCAGGAAATTTTGAGGCGACTATTTGGGAAAATGAGAAGGATTTAGAGGAGGGAGGCATTGTGGGGTATCAAACCATTAGCTTGAGAAAAGTATGGAGAGATCAAACAGGAAGCTTCCGCGAACAAAAGTTGCATCTGAGAAAACAAGACGTAGAGCGCGTATGCGTTCTTTTGAGAAAAGTACAAGAACATTTGTTGTTGGAGGGAGAAGAACATGGCAAAAATAAAGGAGATGAATATTGAGGATTTACCTGGAGTAGGTGCAGCAACTGCAGAAAAACTAAGAGAAGCTGGATACCAAACACTCATGGCGATTGCGGTTGCAAGTCCAGGAGAACTTGTGGAGACTGCGGGAGTGGGAGAAGCTGTTGCGCGGAAGATGATTAATATAGCGCGAAATAATCTGGATATGGGATTTATGTCTGGTGATGAGCTCCTTAAAAAAAGAGCAGAGATTATTCGTATTTCTACTGGTTCTAAATCATTTGATACGATGCTGAATGGGGGCTTTGAGTCTGGAGGGATTACTGAATGCTATGGGCAGTTTGGCTCAGGAAAAAGTGCGCTTGCACATCAATTGGCAATTAATGCTCTGGATATCAATGAGCAAGGAGAGCCTCAATGTTTTAGTATCTGGATAGATTCAGAAAATACCTTCAGACCAGAGAGGATTAAAGAAATTTGCGAACATAATAACTGGGATCCTATGACTATTCTCAAGAATATCAAAGTGGTTCGTGCATTTAATTCTGATCACCAGATGATGTGCGCAGAGAAAATTGAGGATCTGATTACTAAGGAAGGTTTGAAAGTCAAATTGGTGATTGTTGATTCGCTTATGACACATTTCAGAAGTGAGTTTTGCGTGACTCCAAATATGGATGTTATAGGAAACCCCAAGATTAAAAATATTACTGAGTATGCAGAAGGAGAAAAAGTGCTAACTCATAAAGGAAGATTTACAAACATTTTGAGCACACAAAAACAAGAGTATGAGGGAAAAATTGTTCGTATTCGACCAGCATATCTCCCAGCCTTTACTTTGACTCCAGACCATAGTGTGCTTGCTGTGAAACGTATACGAAACACTTGGTATAAAAATCAAAGTACATATACAATGAAAGACAGCTCGAACTATAGTAAAGTATTCCCTGGGAAGAATCACTATAAACTTTTTGAAGGTTATGGACCAGATTGGATTATGGCAGGTACTTTAGAGAAAGGAGACTACCTTGCATATCCTGTTTTAACAGAAACAAAAGATCAGGACTTTTTTTTGCTGACAGATTATACGACAAGTCCTTTTCCTGTTTCAGAAGGAAAAATACAAGTAAAAGATTTTTTCCATGGGCAAGACGTTTATGAAACTATCTTAAAAGAATATGCACAAGACACCAGCAAAGGAAAAATGATGGAACTGAGTAAAAAGCATCAGATTCCCATGTCTACCATTTCTCAATGGGTCAATGGCAAACAAAAAAGCTTGGATCCTCTTACACTTGATGTTCACGTCCCTATTACTGAGGAGTCTTTGAGGCTTTTTGGATATTACATTGCAGAAGGACATGTGAACGACCACCAAGTGATTTTTACCTTCCATGTGAAAGAAAAAGAATATATTCAGGATGTAGAAAGGCTCATGAAGAAAGTCTTTGGCATATCTGCAAATAAAGAACATATTGAAGAGAATGCGTATAGGATTGTGTTCTCCCACAAAGTTCTTGCTGAGGCTTTTGGAAATCTTTTTGGGAAACTTGCACCAAATAAAAAAATGCCTCTATGGGTACTCAACCTTCCTGTTGAAAAACAGAGAGAGATTATCAAAGGGCATTGGAGTGGAGATGGAACAACAAGCGCATGGGGATATCGTTTTGATACGACTTCAAAGCTTCTTGCGGAACAAATTAAACAGATTCTTTTGCGGATGAGAATTATTCCTTGCATGAGAATTGATACAAGTGGAAGAAAAAAACAAAAATATGTTATTGAAGCATTTGGAAAACAGCTCTCTTCCTTTTCTGAACAGATGAGACTTGAAGAACACCCCCTAACACAAAAAAGAAAACAAAGTTATAACCATGGTTGGTTTGAAGGAGATTATGCTTTCCTTCCCATACGAGAAACCAAGGAAACAGAGTATAAAGGACCAGTATATAATCTTGAAGTTGAAGAAGATAGCTCCTATGCGCTCTCTAGTGTTGTTGTGCATAATTGCGGACGAGGAACTCTTGCGGATAGACAGCAAAAGATTAACAAACATATGCATGCACTTATGAAACTTGCTGATACCAAAAATCTTTGTGTCTATGTCACCAACCAAGTCATGTCAAAGCCAGACACTTTCTTTGGAGATCCGACTGCAGCAATTGGTGGGAACATTGTGGGGCACAACTGTTTAACTGAAGATAGCCTCATACAGATGCATGATGGAGATATTGTTCCTATGTTTGAAATTTTTGACAAGGAAAGAGTATGCTCTGTAAATTTTACAAATGGGATGCAGAGTGTTCCTTCAAAAATTGGAAAGATTGTTGTACGAAATGATATAGATAAAGAGTATATTATCAAGACACTGAATCGTATCACATGTTCTCCTGGGCATAGATTCTTTAAAGTGGAGAATTTTGGCATTGTTGAATGTGAAGCAAAAGATTTGCAAGAAGGAGAATACCTTGCACAAGGGCTTGCTCTGCAGATTGAAGGGAGCGTTCAAACACTTCCAGAGATTAAAATTCGTGAGATGGTTACTTTTGATGAAAATGCTACAGAACTTATCGAAGTAGGTATGCTTGGAAATAGAGGAGAACTTTGTGCACAGCTAACTATTACTCCACGGCAACTTCGAAGAGTATTGCATCAAAACTCTCCGACAAATGCAGAGAATGTTGAAAGACTTATTGCATTAGGTGTGTCTGAACAACTTAGGGATCATACATGGCCTTACTATTCTGGTAAACACCAAAAAATGCAGATGCCTACTCAGTTGAGTGTGGAGCTTGCACAACTCTTTGGATATTTCATTGGTGATGGGAACTTTGAAGAACGAAACCTGCGATTTAAAGATGAGAGAAGAGATGTCCTTGAAGTCTACAATGCTTTATTTATCAAAGTATTTGGTAAAGAAGGGCATATTCGAAAAGAGACGAAAAAGAATTGTTTTATTTTAGATGTCAACTCTACAGAAATTATGCAACTCTTTCGAAAAGTAGATTCAGAAATGATCTCTCTTGTGAGTAAATCTCCACAAAGCCACGTTTGTGCATTTTTGAAAGGATTCTTTGATGCTGATGGGTCTGTTGATAAAGATAGCTGCAAAGTAAGTGTAAGTCAAAGGGATAGTTATACTATTCGACTTGTACAACTTCTCTTGAATAGAGTTGGAATACGAGCAAATCTACGGAGACAGGTACATATGGGAAATCCTATCTTTCATCTGACTATAGGGGATGGAGAATCTGTTCTCAAGTATGTTGAACGTATTGGCATGAGTGCAAGTGATAAACACAGAAGGCTTCAAGAGATTAAACAAGCTTGTAAGAAAAGCTATACGCAGATGATGAGCCCTATAAAAAGAAAAGATTTGTGGATGCTTATAGAAAGTTTTGGAATCTATCCTTCAACACTTATGAAACCTCGAACAGCATCGTATGAATATGTTGGGATGCGAGAGCTTCAGAAAGCCGTTGAGGAACTTATCAAAGTAGAAAAACAGAGTAAGGAACTTAACTTCCTCATTTCTTTACTTGGAGGAGAAATTCGCTTTGAAAAGATACGAAAGATTTCTGTAAAGAGTTGTCCAGGACAATTGTTCTTTGACTTCTCGGTACCAGGAAATGAGAACTACTTTGCAAATGGCTTTCTTACACACAATAGCCAAACACGTATTTACCTGCGAAAAGGAAAAGGAGATACGAGAGTTGCAAAACTGGTAGACAGTCCATACCTTGCAGATGGAGAGGCAATCTTTAGGATCTCTGAGAAGGGGATTATAGATGCAAAATAATTTTTTTCTTTTCTTCCATAAAGTTTAAATAGGAGGATAGCCTAGTAATTATTACTATGGGTATATCTATAATCACCAGGAACTATCAGTTGACTTTACCAAAGGATGTGAGAGAAATGAAAAACTTCAAACGAGGAGATAAAGTACTCTTTGTTGTTCAAGAGGATATTATTCAGATAAAAAAGGTAAGTAAAAACCTTATCCAAGAAACTGCAGGACTTTGGAAAGGTCTTGAAAAAACAGGAATAGAATATCAAAAAGATGTGAGAAAAGGATGGAAAAAAAGATCATACTAGATACAAATATTTTTATTGATCATCTTAGAGGATATGCTCCTGCAATACAATTCTTTTCTTCTCTTTCTAATGAGGAAATCTGTTTCTCTGCAATCACAGAAAGCGAGCTTTTTGCTGGGAGTATTAATTCTATTCCTGAAAAGAGAGAACTTCTTTTGCAATTTCTAGAACAATGGGAAAAAATCAATGTTGATAATCCTCTAGCTGCACAGGCTGGAGATCTCAGCCGAGAATACAAAATGGAAATTCCTGATGCAATTATTGCTGCAACAGCATTACAAGAGAGCTCTGTACTTATAACCAAAAACATTAAAGATTTTCAAAAGATTAAAGGGCTTAAAGTTATTTCTCCATATTAGTTAGCAATATTCCCATTGCAGATAGTTTTAATTTTGGTGTGTACGTGACGAACCAATTGATGTCCAAACCAGATACCTTCCTTGGAGATCCCTCTGCTCCTATTAGTGGGAGCATAGTAGGGACCAATTCATGGCACGTATTTACCTGCGAAAAGGAAAGGGGGATACGAGAGTTGCAAAACTTGTGGATAGTCCTTACCTTGCTGATGGAGAAGCAATCTTTCGAATTTCTGAGAAAGGGATTATTGATGCAAAATAATTTTTTTCTTTTTTTAGATTCTTATAAACAGGGAAATTCCCTAAATAAAAAATGCCTCTCCTGGGATTCGAACCCAGGTCAGAGCCTGACCACTTATTATTCGCGGGGCTCTGTACTATCCAAGCTATACGAGAGAGGCTTAGGCTTGAAGAAAATCCCAAAGCTTTATATAGCTTTTCAGTTCTTTTCAGATTATGGAAAAAGCAATACAATGTCTTTCAAGCAAAGAAGAGCTTTCTAATAATAAAGGCTCTGTTATTTTTAAGTGCCCTAAATGTGCACAAGCAGACATTAGCAGAAGTTTTCATTCTCGAGAACTTGGAACACGATATACTTGCCCACAATGTGGTTTTGAAGGACCAAACTAAAATGGCAAAAGCGCTTGTTGGTGTGGATATCATGCCTGACTCTGCAGAAGTAGATCTAGGCTCATTAGAAGGAAGAGTGCGAGACGTTGTTCTTGAAGTCTGCGGGGAAGTTGGAGAGATTCGTGTCACAAAAACACCTATTGCTTTTGGCTTACATAAACTCAATGTTCAATTTGTTATGGATGAAAAACTAGGGACAGATGCAATTGAAGAAGCACTCTCTGGAATTGATGGTGTCACCAATGCACAGGTTGTGGATTTTAGACGAACATTAGGTTAAAACTTTTCTATTATTTCTTGAAATTTTTTATTCATACCACCCAGTCTAAATAAAATTACCTCTTCTATATTCAAAGAATTACAAATGTTGAGATCCCTCTCTAGCATTTTCGTAGAAATTGCAGGTTCATCTCCTTTGATGCCATGCGTGAGTGTACCTAGAGCAATACGCAAACGTTTCCTATAGATATTTTTAGCTTGTTTTATTTCTGTTCGAATGAAATCTTCTCCAAAATCATGACATGAGCTATAAATCATTTTTATAGGACAGTGATTTTTAGTTGTAAAGCTTAGACCTAAAAATTGAAAAAGAGATTCAAAAAATCTTGAGGAAGGAAAATACTCTGCTGTATAGACTTTAGGATGGGAAGCAATGAAATTCCGCATTTTTTTTCGATTATAAAAAAAGAAAGGAAATTGTGTGAGATAAAGATAAGGATTTGGATGTGTGGGCAACTCACTATCAATCATAACAGATATATTCTTATGTTCTATTTCACTTAAAATCCTCTCTATTGCTTGCGTCTTGGAAAATGGAGAAAACCAATAGCCTTCTTCTCTTTTTAGTATCGGCCAATAGATTTTTTCTTTTACTTTCTTTGAAGGAATTTTTATTTTTTGAAATTCTTCTAAAGAATGTGCTGCAATGTAGAGTTTTGTTGGAAAAGAGATATATTTTATTTTTGCAAGATTCTCTTTTGTTGGGAATTCTTCAAAGAAACTTATCTGCATCAGTAGCGAAAGGCTTTTAATCTTTTAATAGTTTTTCTTTCTTATGCTTAGCCTAGAACGAATTGAAGAGATTAAAGAAGAACTCCAAGGACTGTCTCCTGAAGAACAACAAAAGAAGTTTCAAGAAATTATACAAAGTCTAGATCCTGAAGAACGTGAACAACTCACTGGGAAACAACAATGTCCTTTTTGTTTGATGGCAAAAGGAGAGATTCCTGTAAAAAAAGTGTATGAGGATGAGACACTCATGGGAATTTTAGATATTCGACCTGCAAACAAAGGACATACACTTCTTTTTCCCAAAGAACATCATAAAATGCTTAGTACCGTTCCAGAGCCACTTGTTGCACATATGTTTACTACAGCAAATAAACTTTCCACAGCTGTTTTTGATGCAATGCAAGCGCAAGGGACAAATATTCTTGTTGCAAACGGTCCAGCTGCAGGACAAACTGCTCCACATGTTCTTATTAATATTATTCCACGATTTACAAAAGATAAAGTTGTTATTGGCTGGGATGCAGAAAAGATAGATGATACTGAAATGGAAAAGATTGCAGGGTCTATCCAATCAAAAATACCTAAAGAAAAAGCTAAAATTACTCAGAAGAAAGAAATGCAATCTGTACGAGAAGATTTTTCAAGAATTCCTTAGAATATAAAGATAAATGTTGCTATTGCTGCACATGTTATTGCTGGAACGAAAGGTATTCCTACTTTGATAAATACAAAATCAACTTTTGCTTTTTTTATTGCCTCTATTTGTTTTTTGTCTAGGCATGGTGCTTTTGTAGAACAAATACATTTCCCATTTACTTTTACTTCTTTTGCCAACCAATCACCCTCAGTTATTTTTTCTAGAGGTATTCTTACAATAAAATGGATACTTTCAACAACTTGAATGAAAATAAAAAGATAAAACGTTGATACACTGAGCAGGGCTATAACTGCTAAAAGAGTTTTTATATTCTCATTAGATATGAAAAGAGTTACAATGAGAAGCAGAAGAACAAAAAGAACTAATGCGAGTCGTATACTCTTTTTTTCTCTCAGTATATCTTTTGCTTTTTTATTTGCTCTTTTCCAACTCTTTAGGTATAAAACTGTTCCCCAAGAAAAAGTATAGAGAGATCCAATGCCTACAAGGAATAGGAGGAAAATGAACAGTAAAGGTATATTCCCTAGAGAGTAATTGGCAAATATTGCCCCAAGAGCTGTTAAAATTTTTGCATCTGCTCCGCCCATTTGTTTTGCTCTATATAGAACATAACTCAAACTAAAAATAATAATCCCCCCAGCACAACTGTACAAGAAGAAAAAAATATTTCTAGTATAAATACTATACAAGAGGCTTATTCCAAGTACAGAAATAAGAAAGCCATAGCTAAGATAATCAGGAACTTCCCTCGTTTTTAGATCAAAAATAGAAGCAAGAAGTAAGATACTTAATGAAAGTATGAAAAAAATTATTTCTAAAACCATACAAAATGAATGTTAAAAAGTATTTAAAAAGTTTTTGAAAAAAAAGAGAAAAAGAAAAATCTTTGTCGATATTTACGACTTATCTTCTTTTTTTAGCTTTTTTCTTTGCTGCCATTTAATTCACCTCTTTTTTGAATATAATTCTTTATAGTAATTCTATATGTATACTTCATTTATATACTTTTCTTTTTCATATATTCTTCACTTTTGCTTAAAAAAATTTTTAAAAAATATTTTTGTTTGAAATTTGGAGTAAAAAGAGCTTAGTAAACTTAATAAATTGACAATTGAACAAAAAAATATGATATCTATTATTGGTGCTGGACCGTCGGGAAACTATCTTGCATACCTTCTTGCAAAAAAAAATCATACTGTGCATGTGTATGAAGATCACAAAGTCATTGGAGCTCCTATTCAATGTACAGGCATCATTACTCCAGAGCTTGAAAAAATTATTCCGCTTAAAAAAAGTTTCTTAACCAACAAAATTAATCAAGCAAAAATTTATTCTCCTAATGGAAACTCTCTTCATGTTCGATTTGCAAAAGAAGACTTTATCGTCAATAGAACAAAGTTTGATTCGCACCTAGCAGACATGGCAAGAAAAGCAGGAGCAGAATACCACCTTGGAAAAAGGTTTCATGAAAATCAAGGCAAGAAAATGAAAATAGGAGAAGAATTTATCCAAACAGATATTCTTGTTGGAGCAGATGGGCCATTTTCTCGAGTGGCAAAATCAAATAATATGTGGTGTGATCGAAAATTTGTCACAGGAAATCAGTTTACTGTTGAAGTTGATTGTGAAGCAAAACTTGTTGAATTCTGGTTAGGCATTGGATTATTTGGATGGCTTGTACCAGAAAATGAAAGTGTTGCGCGTGTAGGCATTGTTTCTTATGATCAACCAGATCTCTATCTGCAAAAGCTTATCGACAAGAGATGCCCAGGTGCCAAGATTCTTAGCAAAGAACCAGGTGCAATTCCAATCTATAATCCAAAACAAACTTTACAAAAAGATTTTGTGTATCTTATTGGTGATGCTGCAACGCAAGTGAAAGCAACTTCTTATGGAGGCATTGTCCATGGTATGAAAGCTGCAGAAGTACTAAGCAGAGATATGAAGCACTACCAAAAAAACTGTCGAAGGGAAGTAGGGAAGGATTTGTATCTTAGTCTCCTTATTCGAAAAGCAATGGATAGATTTTCTGAAAAGAACTATAATGAACTTGTTGCACTTTTTAGCCAAGAAAAACTTAAACAGGTTCTTGAAACAAAAAGCAGGGATTATCCTACAAAGTTTATTCTTGATTTACTTGTTGCTGAACCTCGACTTTTGAAGTTTGGGAAAAAACTCTTATTTTAGATTATATCGTAAAATTGCTCCTATGCCTCCCAGGCCATATAATTTTTTTCCTGCATCATGTTCTGAAGAAATAATGTGCACCTCACCATTACTTCTTTCTACTTCACGCATCATAGTATCTAAGAAAAGATATTTTCCTGCTTCTCGCTGTTCTTGTATATAAAGATCGCTAATAAGAAGTATTTTTATTGCATGGGCCTCGGAAGATTCTTTTACTTCTTTTTCCCCATATGCCACAAGAGAATTTTTTGCAATGCCTTCCAAAAGTTCTTCTATTAAGGCTGTTTCTTGGGTTGTTCGGTCATCTTTTAGGACTGTTTTTACCTCATCTCTTTTCAAAACTTCTTCTATAGCATTTTTTCCAGTTGTATTACATGTTGCTAGAGTAATTTTCTTTGTTAGGGTGCTATATTTCTTTTTTATAATTTGAAAAAGATCTTCTTTCCAAAAAGCAGGACTTGCTATAATAATATGTTCAATGCTATATCTTTGTACATACTCATCAAGATGTTTTGCGACTTCTGTATAGAATTCTTTTTCTTGAATGTCAGCATACCCTTTTTTCCCTACCTCTCCTTCTAAATCTGCAAGAATTTTATAGCCTGAAGAAGTAAGAAGAGCGTAGGTTACCTCGTCTCTTTCTAAAGCAACAATAAGAATTTTTGAGCCTTTATCTTCACATGCATCTTTTATTTTTTGGAGAAGATATTTTGGCCAAGATTTTTTTATGATTTTAATTACCGTTCCTTCTTCTACTTCTATAGTATGATAAGAAGCATGAGGAATATCTTCAGGAGCTTCTGTAATTTTTCCAGAAATACGAAGATTATTAGAAAACTTTTGGAATTCAACTCTTTCTACATTTATTTTCAAAGTAACAGGTTTTTTTATGATTTTAACATTCTTGTCAGAATCATCACCTAATTTTATCTTTCTTAGGGTTCTTCCTTGGACTTGGTCATTTATTTCTATACAGTGAGAAAGATACCAAAGATCATCAAGTGTTGTAATCTCTATCTTTAGCTCTCCTTTCTGCAAATCTTGGAATATGATTTTCATTCTGTAAATTGAAAAAGTTTATATATTCTTAAATTTATCCCTAAACTATATGAGAGGGAAAAGAGCACAATCCGCTGTTGAAGTTTCCGTTTTGATCTTCTTGATTGCTGTTGCAATGGTAGGTTATATTATATTACTCCCACAAGAGGATAGAGCAGAACTCTTGGGAGAAAGCACGGTTGATGGAAGCAGTGATGGGAGCTCTGGAACAACACTTCTTTCTGAATCTCCAGGAAAGGTTAGTTCTACAAAAAGCACCACACAAAGCAGATCTTTAGAGCCTCTTCGTTTATATTCTACAACAGAATCTACAAGCAAATCTCTTGCATCTTCTCTTTCTGTTTCACGGAATATCCTCCAAAATAATTACAAAAGCATTACTTTTGATATAGAAAACTTAGAAACTCTTGAAGGTTTGCAGGTTTTATTTCTTATTTCTGAGTCTAAAGGGAAAATGACTGTTACACTTAATGATGAAATAGTTTATGAAGGAAAATTGACAACTAATGAATTGCCTTTAGAACTTCCTCTTGATGCTCTACGAGCAGAAGACAATGAATTAAAACTTTCTACAAACCTTGCATGGAATATCTTTTCTCCAAATTATTATTTGCTCCAAGATGTACAACTCCTACAAGATTATACTGTTTCTGATACAAGCGCTACTCGAACATTTTCTCTAGAAGATCCTTCAGAAGTGAACAATGCAATCCTTAATTATTTTATTACTTGCAATGCTGATGAAAATGGCATTCTCACTATCTCTTTGAATAACAGAGAAGTTTTTAGCGATAGAATATTTTGTAATTACTTGAATGAAAGAGAACTAAGTCTTGATGAAGACTATTTACAAACAAGCAATACTTTGAAATTTGAAGTAACTGAAGGAGACTATAATATAGAAGAACTTGATGTTTCTATTAAATCTAAGAAAAAAGATTATCCCAGTTTTACTTTTGATCTTGATTCAGATCTCTATAATGAGATTATTGCTGGTGAGAAAGATGTTTATTTGAAAATGAGCTTTGCTGATGCAATATCAGAAAAATCAGGAAGTATCCTTGTACAAGAATATTCCTTCAATTTTGACACAGAAAGTGATAGCTATGAAAAGAAAATCAGCACGTATATTGATGATGGGGCAAATACGATTACTCTTGAACCAACAGCAGATTTTGAGATTGATAATTTGAAAGTGTATGTGAAATAATAACAGAAAAGCTTTTTCTTTCTAAAATGAATATACAACACTAAAACCAAATATTTTTATTTTCTATCTTATCCGAAGTAGTTAGGTTCAGAAGGCTTTTGCCCAGTAGCTTCGCCACCACTTACACTTTTACTTCTGGAAAGAATTTCTCTTTCTATTTCATCAATTTCTTCAGAAAGCTTTGCAAGGTCTAATTTCATTTCAAACTTTGCGTTAAGAACATTTAACGTTTCTTTTGCACCTTTGATACCAAGATATGCAGGATGTGCAAAGGTTTGTGCAAGCAATGCTACAGCAGGTATTTTCTTTCGCTGTGCGACACCTAATAAAACTCCTGTGACACCAATAATAGGACCTACAACACCATAAATTTTATCGCTTGCGTGTGGAAACGTTTTTACATAGGATTTGTTTGTTCCTGTAATAAAGACTTTTGGCTTCTTTGGAATTTTTTGCAAACCAATGCCGCCTAGAGTTATGAGCTCTTTTCCTTTGTGCTGTGCAAGGATATCTATAATCAATTCACAGAATTCATAACAAGAAGGTTCGTCAATTGGCTGTACATCGCCTGCAAGAAAAAGAAAATCCTGTTTGTTTATGCTTGCATGATAAATATTTAAGATAGGAATATCAATAAGATTTTTTTCGTTAATAAAGACTGAATGAGGAAAATAGTGGGAGTGAATACTCATTATCTTTTTTGCATGAACATTTTCTACAAGAAAGTCCATAGCTATTTTTCCTACATTTCCTATACCTGGAAGACCCTCAATAAGAATAGGTGTTTTTAGTGTTGGTTTAGAATGATACTCTAATTCGAATTTTCCGTTCATTTTTGTGAATAAGCAGGAATTGTTTATAAGCTTTTGGCATTTTTCAAAATATTAACGAGGGCAAAAAAACTATTCTTTATGTTCTCGTTTATATTCTCGGCGGTATTTTCCCCATTTGTCATCTACAGAAAACTTTGCTGGTTTTGTTGTTGTAGTCTTTTGCCCACAAGAACACATTTCTTTTAAAGTATATTTTTTACAAACTGAGCAGTATAAAATAGAAGGAGTCATTTTTTCTTTACAAGCTCTACAATCCCTTTTCTTTTTTTCATTTCATCAAAAATAACTTTATTTACTTCTTCTAATTCTTCTTCAGCAATTTTATATTCTGCTGAAGTAACTTCTATACGATATTTTGGAGCAGAGATATAGACAATATTAACTTTAATTTCTTTTTTCTTGGCATATTTTTCTGCTTCTTCCAAAACAGTTTTTATATCCTCTACACCTTTTTCAGAGAAACTTTGTAAGATCAACGTTGTATTTACCACAACCTCTACAGGTTTAATTTTTTCTTGGACAATACGAACAAGAAGCTCTGCTTCTTTTTGTGGAAAATTTAATTCTTTTATCGCTTCTATACCATATGCAGAAATATCATTAAATGCAATACCTAGAAGACCAAAGTGATCTATTAACTTGTGACCCATTTTTAGATACATCCCCTTGAGATCTATTTTTAGTTCTTTTCCTATATATTCTAGAAGCTTTTCTGATTTAATTTCTTGTTTGTATTCTTCATTCTTTTTATTTCGTAAAGATAATGGGACTCTTCTCAGGGAGAGATCGACCTGCCTTCGTTCTTTGTCTACCCGCAAAACTTGGACAACGAGTTTTTTTCCTTCTATGACATAATCACGAATGTTTCTAATTCTTCCTGGAGCAATCTCAGAAATGTGAATCATCCCTTCTTGATGTTCATACTCATCTAATTCAACAAAGATAGAATGAAAGAGAATTTTTTTGACCGTACAAAGTACAATGCTATTTTCTTCTGGAAGGCCTTTTTTCTTGTAAAACATCTTTTAGAAAAGAAAATAGGTGTTTAAAAAGGTTTACTTTAGAATTTCTAAAGGATGAATAACAAAGTCTGTTTTTCCGCCTCTTGGTTTCCCAAGCAGTTCGCCACAAACCAAACAATGAATTTCTGTTGCTGCTTTACCAAAAACGACTTGTTCATTCTTACATTTACATCGAATTTTTACAAATTTTCCTCGAGGTTCTTGAATCATTTTATACTAACTCCAATTTTTTTGTTCTTATTCCTGCACTTTGTACAAGAGTTTTATTACAAACATTACACTTGAATCGAAGATCTGTTTTTTTAGAGATTTTTGCCCCTGTTCTCTTAAACTTAGAGATAGCAGGTTTTGAATATTTGTTATAGTTCCCGTATCCTCTGCGCAGACCACGACCCCTCATTCGGCTATTAGACCCACGAGACATAGGATGGGAGGTACTTCTTGTCCTCTTCTTTGCTTCTGATACAGTCATATCAGTATGCTTTTTACACCTTGGACAATAATGCCTGATTTTTTTAGGAAGTTTCATTTTTTGCTTGCTCTGTATCAATGAGCATTTGTGCAATCATTGTAGGTATTTGTTGTTTTTCCCCTACTTTAAATGGTCCGTAGACACTTAAATCAGGGCCAACAAACTCGGGTATATCTTTCAGTACCTGGATTGACAGGCTATCAGTTTTCTCCTCTCCTTTTAAATCTTTCGGGTTAGAAAGTGATAAAGATGGCAATTTGTTTTGGAGGATATTATTCAGAATTCCTAGCCTATAATTATCTAAAGTCTCTTTTAATTGGGAATACAAGTCAAACTCCTCAGGAAGCATTGTTGAAGTGTCTTGGGCATTGTTACTTCTGGAACAAAAAAGAGCAAACTGGATAATTTTATTCTCCCTTTTCTCATATAATTCCTTTAGGATCTTTAAGACATTTTTCAGCTGTGTTTGTGTTTTTTCTACTTCTGTTGAAGCAAAAATACTCTCTTTCCTTGATTGTGATTCAAGAATTGCAGTCTTTTCCTGTAAATATTTTATTACATCTTGATAAAATGTCTCATCAATCTTTTGAAGTTCTGTTCGATACTTCTCCCTACGTAGGATCTCATATAAATTTTCATAGGTAATAATGACTTCAGGCATGAAAAGAAAGATACAGATTTTGTTTAAATGAATTTCTGTGTTAGGGATAGTTTTTTAAAGTTTTTAGGCATTTAGAAATCTATGCATTATAAAATCTATCTTTTTAGGCATGGACAAACATATTACAATAAATCAGGAAGATTTACTGGAGATATTAACTCTCATCTTACATCACAAGGGAAGAAGGATGCACAGAAGATTGCCCAAAAACTTAAGAAAGTAAAAATTGATTATGCCTTTGAAACTCGCCTTTCTCGTTCCAAAGAGACTTTACAATTTGTTCTTCGCTATCACCCAGAATGCCAAAAGATTCTTACTGATGACCGCATGATAGAGAGAGATTATGGTACTTTACAAGGAAGATTTCATAAAACAGTTATTAAAGAATATGGACAAAAGCAATATGATACTTGGCATAGGTCTTATGATATTAAACCTCCTAGGGGAGAAAGTGTCAAAGATGTAGAGAAGCGAGTAGAAGCTTTTATTAAAGACTTGTTGAAATTTATGAATAAGCATAAGGGAAATGTTGCGATCTCTGCACATGGGAATTCTATGCGGCCATTTCGAAAGTATTTTGAGAAGCTTAGTAAAGAAAAAATGATGAAACTAGAAAATCCTTGGGATGATTATTTTGTGTATACGGTAGAAATATGAAAATCAAAGAATTACCGGAAGATTTTATTGTCAAAGAAGTGCTTGAGCTTAAAGTAGAAGATGGATCTTACTATTATTATTTTGTTACAAAGAAAAATTGGAATACACTGGATGTAGTCAAAGAAATTTCTCAACGATTACATGTGAAAGATGTAGGATATGCAGGGTTAAAGGATAGAATTGCAGTTACTTCTCAATATATTTCTGTACAGAAAAAAATTAATTTTACCTTGAAGGATGTAAAATTTGAATATTTAGGTACTGGAAAGCAAAGAATCTTTCTTGGGAGCTTGAAAGGCAATGCATTCATTCTTACCTTACGAGATCTTGAGAAGAAAATTGCTCCTGTGAAAGAAATTATTAATTATTTTGGAGAGCAAAGATTGAGTGAGAAGAATGCAATCATCGGGAAGATGCTGGTCAAAAAACAATTCAAAGAAGCCTGTAAGGAATTGGAACTTGAGGTAGTGCAGAATGATTATGTTGGAGCGCTAAAAAAATCAGGAAAAGAACGATTGAAGTTTTATTTACATGCATATCAAAGTGAACTTTGGAATACACTTGCCGAAAAGAGCAAGAAGAAAATTATTCCTATTATAGGTTATTTAACTGAGGGAAAAGAGTATGATACTATTTTGAAAGAGAAGGGGATTTCTAAAGAAGATTTTATTCTCAGAAGTATTCCAGAGATCGGTGTTGAGGGAGGGGAACGAAATAGAGTTGTTCAAGTAGAGAATTTTAAAACACTCTCTTTTGAAGATGATGAGTTGCATCCTGGAAAAAAGAAACAAGTTATTTCTTTTTATTTAGAAAAGGGTGCATATGCAACTACTGTACTTGAAGCACTCGATATTTAAGGAAGAATTTGGATTATATGCATAGGACAATCTGCTGCAGCTTTTTTATTTTCTTCCAAGGAACTTTCATCAATTTCTTTTCGATAGATCCCTCCTTTCTTTTCAGCATTTTTCAACGTAGACTTGCCATCTTCAGAAATTTCCCAAGTATTTGGTGCATGTTCTACACAAGAATTACATCCAATGCATTTTGATCTATATTGGATTATTTTAGACATTTTTACCCCTTAAAATATAAATTTTATCATTCTGCCTTACTTTTTCTTTACTTGGAAAAGTAACTAAGGAACCTCTCCTTCCAAGGATAACTTTTTTTTCATCTTCTGCTAAATCATGAACTTTTTCTTTTACTAAACCTGTTGTCTTTCCAGTAATTATTATCTCATCATTTATTTTCAAGTCATTTGCTTCGAGATTTGCTGCAACAATCTGAGATTTAGCATAATAATTTTTTACTTTTCCCACATAGATTTTTTCTTTTGTTGCTTGTGAACCATAGGCTCCACTCCATTCGCCTAATTTTTTCCCCAAATAATATCCGCCTTTCCAAAAACCCCTATTATACACAGTTTCTAATTGTTTTTCCCATAAATATATTTTTTCTGGAGTATATTCATTTTTACAATAAGCATCTGTTGCTTCTCTATACGCTTTTACTGTTTCATATACATATTCTGGAGCTTTTCCTCTTCCTTCTATTTTTAGAACAGATACTCCTGCATCAAGAAGTTGATCTAAAAAAGAAATTGTACACAAGTCTTTTGGTGACATAATATATTTATTATCTATTTTTAACTCATCACCAGTTTCTTCATCTATAACACGATACTCTCTTCTACAATTCTGTAAACAAGCACCTCGATTTGCTGAAGCATTATAGATAGACAGGCTCATATGGCAAATTCCTGAAATTGCGACACATAATGCCCCATGAACAAATATTTCTAGTTTTATTTGGTTTCCACTTGGGCCACAAATATTTTCTTTTTTTATCAAAAGAGCTATGTGTTTTATTTGTTGCAATGTTAATTCTCTTGCAAGAACTATTACATCTGCAAATTGAGAATAAAACTTAAGAGACTCTATATTGCTAATATTCACCTGCGTAGAGATGTGAACTTCAATGCCTATTGACCTTGCATATGTAATTGTTGCAATATCACTTGCAATAACAGCATTTATACCAGAATCTTTTGCAGTTTTACAAAGCTTCTTCATCAACTGAAGATCATGGTCATATAACAAGGTGTTTATGGTTAGATATGTTTTTACGGTTTTATTCCTACAAATAGAAACAATTTTAGGAAGAGTGGAAAGGAAGAAGAAAAAAAGTAAGCTCTTTAGGTAGCTAAAACGCTTTCTACTGTTCCTCGGTTAATGTCCACGAGATCTTCTAAATCACTATACCCACCTGCAAGTGTTACAGCAACAGGAATGTTTCTTTCCTGAAAAAGCCTTAGAACAAAATCATCTCTGCATCGCAAGCCTTTTTTCGTAAGATCAAGACCACCTAGTTTGTCCCCTTCAAAGGGATCTGCACCCGCTAAGTAAAAAGCCATGTCTGGCCTAAAAGAAGAGACTACATCACTTAATGATTCTAATTTGCTTAGATATCCTCTATCTGTTTCTCCTGCTTCAAGAACAATTTGGTGTTCTACAGGAATCTTTTCTGAAGGATAAATATCTCCTTGGTACATATCAAAAATACAAGTATTTGTATCCTCTTGAAAATAACTGGCATTTCCATTTCCATGATGCACATCAAGATCAACAATGAGGACTTTGTTTACTACATTTTGTTTTCTCAAACGAATGATTGCTCCAGCAACATCATTAAAAAAACAAAAACCGGCTTCATGATCTTTGAATGCATGATGAAAACCGCCACTTAAATTTAAAGCATTACCCTTTTCTAAAGCTATTTTAGCAGCAATATACGTACCTTCCGTTGCAGCAAGATAAAAATCATAGAGACCTTTATTTATTGGATTATCTCTATTTATTAGACTTAAAGCAGGATTTTCTGCAAGCCTTTTTACTTTCTGAAGATATTTTGGGGTATGAAACTCACCTAAAATGGCTGGATCAATTAAACGAAGAAGTTCAACATCTTGTTTAGTTATTATTCCTTGTTGGAGAAGCTCATCTGAAAGTGCTGCATAACGCAGGATATTTACAGGATGTGCCCCTATAGTCATAGGTACAAGCATTTCGAAAATAAACTTCTCTCCATTCGAATACCAAGGCATACCATAACTAGGATGCCAAACAACACGTGCATTAGAAGAAGATTTTAAAGAATGAAGATCTTGAGAAAGAAGCGGAGACAGTGCATCTTTAGAAAGATATTTTGCTGCAGCTACTCCAACAGTTAACGCACCAAGCCCAAACAATACATTTCTTCTTGTTAGAGGAGTTCTCATTTTTATTCCAGCCTTTTCCTAGATATTTAAGACTATTTTTATGCTTCTTCCAGCCTTATAAACTTTTCTATTGTTGTTCCTTATAAGGAGTATCTATTTTACACAAAACTATTTATATGGTCAACCATTGAAGGAAAAAAGATGTTTGGTTTCCTCAAAGATAAGGTAAAAAGCGCTATTTCTAGCATTACAGATAGATTTGATAAAGAAGCCGAGATAGTGGAAACAAAAGAGGAAGAAAAACTTTCAGAGAGCATTCAAGAAGAAGCACAAGAAATTCTTGAAGAGAAAAAGATTGTTAGAGAAGAAAAAAAAACTGCAGAGAAGAAAAAAGAACAAAAAGTTGCAGAAAATACGCCTATTCCTAAAGAAGAAAAGAAAGCTGCACCTAAAAAAAAGGATGTTAAAGAAGAAGAGAAAAAAGGATTCTTTGCAAAAGTAAGTGAAGCTGTAACTACAAAGAAAATTTCTGCATCACAATTTGAAGAATTATTCTGGGATCTTGAAGTAGAACTTTTAGAAAATAATGTTGCATTTGAAGTTATTGAGAAAATTAAACAAGACTTGAAATCAAAACTTGTTGATGTTCCTCTCAAACGAGGAGAAGTAGAGAAAACTATTGTTGATAGCTTGAAAGAAAGTATTGATGAGGTTCTGGATTTTGAAAGCTTTGATCTTCTTGAAAAAGTGAAGAAAAAGAAAGAAAAGCCGTATGTGATTGTGTTCATTGGTGTGAATGGAAGTGGAAAAACTACAACTATTTCCAAAGTAGCCCATCTCTTAAAAAAGAACAATGTGAGCTCAGTACTTGTCGCCGCGGACACCTTTCGAGCTGCGTCTATACAACAATTGGAAGAACAAGGAAATAGAGTTGGCGTGAAAGTTATCAAGCACGATTATGGTTCTGACCCTGCAGCAGTTGCCTTTGATGGAGCTAAGTATGCACAACAGAAGGGAATTGATGTTGTCCTTATTGATACTGCTGGAAGACAGCATTCCAATACAAACCTTATGGATGAAATGAAAAAAATTATTCGTGTTGTGAAACCGGACCTTAAAATTTATATTGGAGAAATGATTACAGGAAATGATTGCATTGAGCAAATTAAAGATTTTGATAGTGTTGTTAATATTGATGGAGTTATTTTGAGCAAAGCAGATATTGATGAAAAAGGTGGGACTGCACTTTCTGTTGCTTATGTTACGAAAAAACCCATTTATTACCTAGGGGTTGGTCAGTCACTTGAAGACTTAAAGCCTTTTAATAAACAAGAAATTATTAAAAACCTTCTTTCTTAAAAGAAATATTTAAATAGTTCTTTCGTTCTTATATATTTAAGAGGTGATTTTATGGTTATAAAAAAAACAAGTAATGATGACAGCAAAACATGGGCATTTCTTGGAGTATTTCTTAGTGTCATAGGATTTATTATTGTCTTACTTACAAAGAAAGATGATCAATATGCAATGTACTATGCGAAGCATGGACTTATTATTTTCGTTGCATGGCTTATCCTTAGCCTCATTGGAAGAATCCCTGCTGTAGGCTGGTTTATCTATGTTATTGGCGGAATAGGGCTTCTCGTTTTGTGGGTCATGGCATTTATTGCAGCACTTTCTGGAGAGAAAAAGAAATTTCTTATTTTAACAGATCTTGCTGAAAAAATAAATCTTTAATTTTTTTTTATTTTTTTAGAAACATTTATTAATTCACCATCCCTCTATTTTATTATGGTTACAAAGAAAAAAACAAAAAAGAAAGTGAGTCAAGGGCTTGCAATTGCAGCACTCCTGATTAATGTATTATTGATACCAGGATTAGGCACGATTATTGCAGGAAGAAAATCAGAAGGATTATTTCAACTTATTCTCCTTATTATAGGTATTGCACTGTCTTTCTTTTTGATAGGTATCCCTATTGTCATCCTCGTTTGGATCTGGGGACTTGTTACAGGAATACAGCTCATTAAAGAAGCAGAATAATAGTTTTTTAACAAATATTTTTTATTTCCTTTCTTGGAATTTTTCTTACTCTTATTTTTTCTTTTCCTTGGATTTTTAGTTTTACTAATCTATGTAAACCATCTAGAATAAGCCATCTTCCTTTATTCTTCATAATATCTATAGGATGAGAAAGATCTGCTTGCATTGTTCTTTCATATTCTTCTTTGTATTTTGAATGATTTTCTATGACCTCTCTTGGTTTTAAATCATAAAAGCTACGAGGTTTATTCCAAAAAGGGATATCAAAATGCCACGCTAACTCTTCTAAATTTATTTCTTCTATAAGATATTGTAATTTCCACACTTTTTCTTCAATCCAATCAAAATCAAAGCCTACATCTTCTATGATTTTTGGGATCTTTTGTGAAATCATTTTGATTTTTTATAAACTAACAAGATTTATATATGTTCTGAAACTCCTTTTTTCTATGGTTTTAGACAAATTAGGAAGCTCATTAAAGGATACATTAGCTAAGATAGCAAAAAGCATTTTTGTTGATGAAAAGCTTGTACATGAGCTTGTAAAGGACATCCAAAGAGCACTTTTGCAAGCAGATGTGAATGTGAAACTCGTCTTTGCGCTTTCTAACTCTATTAAGAAACGGGCACTTGATGAAAAAGTACCTGCTGGTATTTCTCAGAGGGAATATTTGGTGACTATAGTATACGAAGAACTCACCAAATTTCTAGGTGGAGAAAAAAGTGAAATTATTATTGATAAAACTAAGAAACCATTTAAAATTATGATGGTTGGTTTATATGGTAGTGGAAAAAGTACTTCTATTAGTAAAATCGCAAAATACTACCAGAAAAGAGGATTTAAAATTGCCACCATTGGTTTAGATGTACATCGACCAGCTGCACCAGAACAACTCAAACAACTTTCTGATAAACTCAATATTCCTTGTTATATCAATGAAAAAGAAAAGAATGCACTGAAGATCTATAAAGAATTTGAAAAAAATTACAAGGACTATGATATTCTCCTTATTGATACAGCAGGAAGAGATTCGCTTTCTGAGGATTTGGTTGAGGAACTTTCTTCTCTAAATAAATACATTCAAGCTGATGAGAAACTTCTTGTTATCTCTGGAGATATTGGACAAGCTGCACAGAAACAAGCAGAGAGTTTCCATAGTGCATGCGGCGTAACAGGTGTGTTCATTACAAAACTCGATGGAACTGCAAAAGGAGGAGGAGCACTGAGTGCATGTGCTGTGACTCAAGCACCTGTGAAGTTTATTGGAACTGGAGAGAAAGCTGATGATATTGAAGTATTTAACCCTAAAGGATTTGTTGGTCGTCTCTTAGGCATGGGGGATATTGAAGCATTGCTTGAAAAAGCACAAGAAGCAATGAGTGAAAAAGAAGCAGAAGATCTTGGGAAAAAAATGCTCAAAGGAGATTTTAATTTTCTGGATTTGTATGAACAAGTACAGGCAATGGGTAAAATGGGTTCTCTATCAAAACTTGTAGAAATGATTCCGGGTTTTGGAGGAGCGAAAATTCCTAAAGAAATGCTCGAAGGGCAAGAAGAGAAGTTGAAAAAGTGGAAGATTATTATGCAATCTTGTACAAAGGAAGAACTTGAAGATCCAGAAATTATTTCTCGGGAAAGAATTGATAGAATTGCAAAAGGCTCTGGAACTACCGTTGCTGAAATCAGAGAGCTTCTTAAACAATATAAGCAAACAAAAAAAATGATGAAAATGGTTAAAGGGACAGAAGATCCTGAAAAAATGATGAAAAAGCTTAAAGGAAAAATGCCTAAAGGGTTTGGAAGATGAAGTTTCTTCAAGAGGGAGCAGAAGCAAAAGTTTTCTTTGAGGATGGCACTGTTATTAAAGAGAGAGTGAAAAAAAATTATAGACATGAGGCTCTTGATGCTGTTATTCGAAAAACAAACACACGAAAAGAAGTCAAACTTTTACAGAAAGCTGCAGAACATATTCCTGTTCCTAAAGTTATTACCCATTCAGATAAAGAAATGACTATCCAAATGGAATTTATTGAAGGAAAAAAACTACGAGATGTTATTGGTTCTGTAAATAGAAAAAATATTTTTACAAGGGTAGGGAAAAAAATTGCGAAATTGCATAATGCTAGTATTATTCATGGAGATTTGACTACTTCAAATATTATTGTTCATGATAAAGTCTATTTTATTGATTTTGGATTAGGTTTTGTGTCTACAAAAATCGAGGACAAAGCTGTTGACTTGCATATTATAAAAAAAGCTTTAGAAAGTAAACATTATCTCCATGCAGAAGAATGCTTTCATTATCTTTTAGAGGGATATACAAAAGAAAATAAAGATGTTGAGATGATTCTTCGAAGATTAGAAAAAGTTGAGAAAAGAGGGCATTACAAACATAAGTAGTTACGAAACATTTATTAAGGGCTTTTTTCTCCAGACTACAAATTGGCACAGACGACATTACTAGGAAGTACTGGAAAAAAGGAAAGGATCACTGCAGAAGTACTGGCTGAAAAGCAACAATCTATCTCTATTTCTGAGTTTTTCACGAAGAATAGGCATTTACTGGGCTTTGATAATCCACGAAAAGCTTTGCTTACTACAGTACGAGAAGCAGTTGATAATGCCTTAGATGCATGTGGAGAAATGAAAGTACTTCCTGAAGTCAGAGTCATTATTGATGAAATAAGTACCGATAAATATAAAGTAACTGTAGAGGATAATGGCCCTGGAATTGTACGACAGCAGATTCCAAATATTTTTGCAAAATTATTGTATGGGAGTAAATTTCATAGATTGAGGCAATCACGCGGTGCCCAAGGTATTGGAATTTCTGCAGCGGCTTTATATGGTCAGTTAACGACTGGAAAACCTATTAAAATTATTTCTAAAATTGATCCTAAAGCGAAAGCGCACTACTATGAACTTCATCTCAATACAAAAACAAATGAACCAGAAATTATGAAAGATGAAGAAAGAGAGTGGGAAAATAAAGATCATGGTACGAAATTACAAATTGAATTAGAAGGGAAATATCAACAAGGGAAATTGAGTGTTGATGAATTTCTCCAGTTAACCGCAATTGCAAACCCAGAAGCAAGCATTATTTACAAAGCACCTGGAGCTGAAGCAATAGAATTTGCACGAGCAAGCCAGGAAATTCCAAAAGAAACAAAAGAAATTCAGCCTCATCCATATGGAGTAGAGCTTGGAACGCTTATGCGTATGCTGAAAGAAAGCAAGGCATCAAGTGTGCAAGGCTTTCTCCAACAGGATTTCTGCCGGGTAAGCGCGAGTGTTGCAAAAGAGATTTGTGAAAAAGCAGGAATCGAAGAGCGAACAAAACCACATGCAATCGCACGAGAGGAAGTTGAAAAAATATTCAATGCTATTAAACAAACAAAAATCATGGCTCCCCCAACAGATTGTCTTTCTCCTATTGGTGAAGAACAACTTTTGAAGGGTTTGAAGAAAGAAATTACTGCTGAATTCTATGCCGCAGTTACACGATCCCCTGTTGTTTATAGAGGTTTCCCATTTCAAATAGAATGTGCTATAGCCTTTGGAGGAGATTTACCTAAAGATGAATTAGCGCGAGTTATTCGTTATGCAAACAAAGTTCCATTACAGCATCAGCCTGGAGCATGTGCTCTTACAAGGTCTATCATTCAAACCGCATGGAAAAATTATGGAATTTCCCAATCAAAAGGAACTCTCCCAGCAGGGCCACTCGTTATCTCTGTGCATATTGCTTCTGTATGGGTGCCTTTTACTTCAGAAAGCAAAGAAGCTGTTGCCTCCTATCCAGATATTATTAAAGAAGTGCGTCTTGCATTACAAGATACAGGAAGAAAACTTGCATTGTATATTCGAAAAAATATTAGGGCACGAGAACAGCAAGAGCGAATAGGTTTATTTGAAAAATATATCCCAGAATTAGCTGCATCACTTGCAATACTTACTGGAGAAAAAAAGAGTGATATTGAGGAAGAATTACTGAAAATATTGAAGAAAGAATTAAAAGGGCTACTTGTTGAAGTCAAAGAAGCAGAAAAAACAGAAATTATTGGAGAAAATGTTGCTTATGGTGAAAAGCAAAAGGAAATAGACAATGAGTAAAGAAGAACAAAAAAAAGTATTGAAGGATCTTGGATCAAAAATTGTTCACCAGATTAAAAAAGGAAAGAACCCAGAGATTGTGTTTCCTCTACGAAATCTGAGTAATATTGTTTATGATCAAAAATCTAAGACTCTCAAACTAGGAAATAAAACTGGAACAAGAAGTTTCTTTAATGTTGCACATTCAAAAAAATTCCTACAAACTATAGAGGTTGCTTCTGTTATCAAAGACAAACTGCTTGAGAGTGGAAAACACTCTAGTCTGCGAGATGTTTTTTACATGGTAAAAAAAACTATTCCAGGAACAAAAGTAAATCTTGTTGATGATCAAACGGAGTCAGATAAAGCGATTGAAGATCTTGAAGTTATGACCAGTCTTTCTCGAGAACAAATGCATGTTAATGCGAATAAAAATGGAAGCATTGCAGGGAAGGTTATTATTGTAGACAAAGGCGATACTATTGACTGGAGTAAGCTTGGAAGCGGTGGATGGGCTATTCCTTCTAATGTTGAAGAAATTACATTTAAAAACGTTGATGCAAAATATGTTCTTTACATGGAGAAAGCTGCTGTTTGGGAGCGTCTCAATGAAGATAAATATTGGTTGAAGAATGATGCAATTATTATTGCGTCACAGGGCCAAACTACCAGAGGAATCAGAAGATTATTACAAAGATTATATGAAGAACATCATTTACCTATCTATGTTCTTTGTGATGGAGATATTTATGGAGCATATATTTATTCTGTTATCAAATATGGTTCTATTGCACTTGCGCATGCTTCAGAGAGATTAACTATCCCAGGAGTAAAATATGTAGGTATCACTATGGATGATATTGAAAAATATGATCTCAAAAAGCATTTTATTACTCTTGATGAAAAAGACTATGCACGTATCAAACAAGTAGCGGCATATGATTGGTTTAAAGATAATAAAGAATGGCAAAGACAGTTTAAAATGATGAAAGAATTTAAAGCAAAAGTAGAAATTCAGGCTTTAAGTGCAAGAGGGATTAGTTTTATTTCAGAAGAATATTTACCTCAAAAAATCAAGAACAAAGAATTTCTAGATTAATTTTCTTTTTCTTTGGGGAGATTATATATTAGTTTAAAATCTTCACGAGAATCATACACAAGTTTTGGTTTTTCCATTTCCTCTGCTTTTCGTATATTTTGTAAATAGACTGTGCTTGGAGAAAGTATTTTAAAATCTTCTTTAGCATCATACACAATTCTCGTTTTTTCCCCTCCCTCAGCTTTTCTTATATCTTTATAGACTGTGCTTGGGGAAATATCATACTCTTTTCCGATGGTTCCATAGAAGTCTTTCTTTGACTGATGAAGGTCTCTTTCTAAGAATTTTCCATAGATCTCTTGCATTCGATCTTTTCTTTGCTTTTGTAAAAGACCTGTACGTGTTTCTTGTGCAGCCTCACGAATACCTCTTGCAGTGATTCTTTCATCTAGGCCTTCATTTACAAAATCAAGAATATCTTCTACAGTCATATACCTATCTCTTTGCCTTCTGTCTGCTGCCTCTCTATACAAATCCCTTGCTAACTCCAAACGATTCTCTCGAGAGAAATCCTTGCTGAGCAGATTTTCTGAAATGCCTTCAGCTTGTGAAGTATTATATTGGCGTGCAATATTCTTAGTGAGCTCAGACATGAGTTCAGGATTTTCTACAATAGGAATATCTCTTTCTATAGCTCTCAAGTCAAAATAATCTTGTAACAAAGCTCCTAAGTCTGGAATATTTGTTTGTTCGTAGGAATTTCTTAGCATTTCTTCTAAAGAATTTTGGATTATATCCTCCTTTGCAGGATCAAGCAATAGAAAAGTAGTAAGATATACAACATTTCTTTTTGGATTTTTTAGGCCTTTTTCTGTCACATCAATTTTATGGACTTCAGAACTATTCATAGGATCTTGAATTATGTCTTTTGTTATTTCTAGGATTGGGTCCATTGCATTTTGGCCTATACTTTGTATATGTCTTGTATGTGCTTTTTTTACTCTTTGTTTTTGTTTTTTTGCATCCCATTGTGCAAGTTCATATATTGTTTCTTGCGTCCAGCCTTCTTCTACTAAGGCAGTTACATATTGGGAAACACCTATACCAGGCAGCGTAAAATTAATTGCAAGTTTATCATCTAAAAGAGTTTCACTTTCTCTTTCATTATATACAAATATTTTTTCTTCTAAAATAGGAAAAGTCCTTTCTGATGCTCTTGTTGAAACTTTTTCTTGGGCAGTATAAGATAATTTTAAAGGCACATGCATATAGATAATATTTTTTGTTGCATCTTTTAAGCCTTCCAAAGTCAGTGCTTTTTTATAGACATCTCTTGGATTTGCTTCTGTGATTTGTGTTGTTATTGCAAGTATTTCTCGGAGATCTGCTTTTGATGCTTTTGCTAATTTTGTCCTTTGTTTTTTTAAAAGTTCTTTTTGTTCGTCCCAAGAAAGCGCAGCAATATCTTTGATATCTTGCTCTGCAAGAAGTGCAGCATATGTTGTCAGGCCATAACCAGGGATAGGATCAATCGTTACTGTTGTTCCATCATATTTGAGGATTTGTTTTTCTTCGTTTACAACTGGTATTATTTTTTCTTCTTCTTTTAGTTTTATTTCTAAAGGCGATGGTAAAGATTGGATTGTTTGTAGAGGTCTTTCTGGTTCTGAGTTAGGTCTGGAAAAGGAAGAAAATGATGTATAGATTATAGCGCCTAAACCTATGGCTCCAAAGCCATACAAGAGTGGAGTAAAGAAATCTCTCTTTTTCTTTTCTTTTCCTTTATCTATTTCTTCAAATGTTGTTGTTCCATCATCTCTTCCTAAAGAAGATGCACTCGTTATATACCCATTTCCTGTGGTATCTTCTCTTACTATTACGGGTGTAGCAGGTATTATTTTTTTAGGTTCTTCAGTTGTAACTTCTGAGGGTGCTACTCCTCGCTTTACTGGCACTACAATTTTTTGTGGTTTTTTAGGAGGAAGTGTTCCTGCTTGTTCACATAAATGCAATGCTTCTTCTACAGTTTTATCAATTTGATCTTGCCTAGAGTTGGGATGATGTAAAAGCATCTTTTTTACTTCAAGAGGTGATTTTCCTTGTTCTAATAAAACCCTTGCTTCTCCTAATAAGATTGTATTTGTCATTTTTGTATTCGTGGGTTTATATTCAGGTATATAAATTTTAGGTTTCTCTATTTGTCGCTTTCGAGATATAAAAAAGGATGAATTTGGGAACAGAAACGTATTTAAAGTGCTTCCTGCTTTTTGGAAAATAAGGCCTAGTAGCTCAGTGGTGGAGCACATTAGAAGCATTTTTGTTTCTTAAGCTCAGGCGGCTGTTAATCACAGCGATATACTGCTGAACTAGACACCGCGACAAAATTTGCCTTGGCAGTTTTGCGGTATCGGTCGTCGGTTCGAGCCCGACCTAGGCCGTTATTTTTCTTTTTCATTTTTTCAAAAAGTTTTATAAAGCTTCAAAAATTCCAAAACTCATATACGGGCCCGTAGCTCAGCCTGGCTGGAGCACTCGACTGATAACAAAGTCAGGTATCGAGAGGTCCTGCGTTCAAATCGCAGCGGGCCCATTCCTTCTCAGAATTTTTACTATAAAAAAACTAATTTTTAAAAAAACTCAAGATATAATTGTTTTACTGCCTTCTCTACTAAGCACTCTTTTTTTTCACCTTGATCGATTGCTACAGTAATATTACTTGGAACTTTTCTTGGGCCATATAACAAAAGACCATTTCTTGTAACTGTAATTGTGTCAACAGCTATTTGCCCATTAAGATATGTACATACATCCTGTATATCCTTCTTTGTTGTTATTGTATTTGTTCCTATAGAAAGAGAATCTATTGTTGTAGAGACTCCAGTTATAGGAACTTGTGTTTCTGCAAAATAATCTGCAACTTTCATAATAAAACCTTTTTCACTATTCATCCCAAACTTTTCAATATAAAATGTTGTTGTATCTGTATTTGTTCCGCCTAAAATAGGACCATAACTCGCAGAAATATCCCTTCCTAAAATAGAACATATTCTTTCTCTTAATGTATAAGGATCTTGTATACCTTCTCCTACTACAGAAATAAGCGCTTGGTTTGAATGAACCTGGCGTACATTAAATTTTCTTGAGATAATTTCTTCTAAATCTTCTATAGGAGAAAGATTTTTCATTTCTTCTTGTGCAACTGCAATAGTTACTAAACCATTTTCTGTCCCAACCATATCAATAGATATTCTTTTGTCTGCAAATACTCTGAAGAGCTCTTTAAAGTAGAGAGGATCTTTTTCTCTTTTGAGAGTATAAATAGTAAAATTACTCTTTGCTGCAATGCCTACAATAGGATGATCTGTTGTATCCCTTTCTCTAACTATTTTTGTCCCAGGATTGTGCGGAGTTAACAAAGAACGAACAATAATAGGCACTCCTGCTTTCTTTGATGCAGACATTGCTTCTTCCTGTAAAACAGTATTTCCTGCATAAGAAAGTTCTCGAAGTTCTCTGTAGGTTAATGATTTTATAATTCTTGCTTGAGGAACAAAATTGGGATCTGTTGCAAAAATTCCTTCTACTTCCTTGAGGTTTGTATTTGATACTGCTCCCACTGCTGCAGCAAGTACATCTGCAGTGAGATCAGATCCTCCTTTGGAAAGAATAACTGTATTTTCCCTTTCATCTTTGCCATAAAAACCACCTACTACATAGACTTGTTCTTCTCCAGATAAAATTTCTGTGTTTACTCTAATCACTTTTCCATTTCCAAAATTAGAATCTGTGAGGAGTACTTCACGTGCATCTATCCAACGAGATAATAAGCCTTTTGTTGTGAGGTAACGATTAAATTGCCATGCCTGTACATGCTCACCTAAATAAACAATATCATCAGCTCTCTTTGCTGTTGCAATAGCTTCATCAAAAAAATCCCTCTTACAATGAAAACCTAAAGGGACAGCAATATCCTCATAAATTTGAATTACTTTTTCTAAAGTATCTTCCCCAGCTGCTTTTCTTCTCAAAAGGGGTGTTACTCTAAACTCATCTTTAGGATCTTTATTTTGATCCGGAGCAGAAACTACTAAAATTATTTTATATCCACCATTTATTTCTTTTCTTATTTCTCTTTCTAGTAATTCATAGCCTTGAGCTGTACCTGTGGAAGTGCCACCAGCTTTGAATACTTTAATTTGTTTCATTTCTTATAAGATCCTCTGTCGTTTCTCTTCTTCGTATGATTGTATGAAATCCATTTGAAACTAAAACTTCTGCAGGCCTTGGCTGGCCATTATACTGAGAGCCCATAATAAATCCATATGCACCTGCGATTTGAATTGCAAGAATATCTCCTTCTTTTATTTTTGGCAATGGGCGATCTTTTGCAAAACAATCTGTACCTTCACAAATAGGACCAACTACCGTAAGTTTTTCTGTTTCTGGAAGTGATGTGTCGTTTGCGAGTACAATAGGATGATATGCACCATAAAGCATGGGTCTAATTAAGGTTGTCATTCCTGCATCAACACCAATAAAATAATCCTTGACTGTTGTAACTGTTGTTAACAAAGTTCCTGATTCTGCAACAATATATCTTCCTGGTTCTAATACTAGAACTGCATTTGATTTTTTTATAAATTTTATTCTTTCTCCCATATTTTTAAGATTTAAAGGCTTTTCAAAAGGCTCATAGGGAACACCAATCCCTCCGCCTATATCTATCCAATCAAATTTTATTCCTACTTTATTTTCAATATTTTCTGCAATCATCTCTATTGTTTGTACGAGTTTTTCAAAATAGGCCTCGTCCAAAATACAAGAGCCTGTCATCATGTGAATACCAAAATTTTTAATTCCTGACTCTTTTGCAAGTCTATAACATTCTGTTGCAAGCTCCTCAGACATTCCAAATTTGGAATCCTTTCCTCCAACATCAATCTCTGGAAATTTTCCTTTGCCGAAACCTGGATTAATACGGAAGGATATTTTTTTTGGCAAAGCTATTTTTTGCATTCTTCTCCAAATAGAAATATGATCTATGTTCATGAGCACACCAGTACTGAGTGCTTTTTTCAAATCTTCATTAGAAGGATTTGTTGAAGTGAATACAGATTTTTTTAAATCAAAACCAGCTTTCTCCGCAAGTTCAAGTTCAAAACGATTGGAACAATCTACACCAAGGCCTTGCTGTGCAATGAGCTTGAGAATAGAGTGATTAGGATTTGCTTTTATTGCATAACAAATATGCGCATTTGGAAAAGCATCTTTTAACTCCTGAATTCTTTTGAGAATAATTTGCTTGTCATAGACATACAAAGGAGTAGCATATTCTTTTGCTAATGTTATTGCTGATACTGTTCCAATTTGTAGTTCCATGAAGGCAAGAAAAATAAAATAAGGGTTTAAAAAGCTTAGCCTATGCGAGAACCTGGCTTTGCTGGTTTCTCTGGGCTAAGAAGAATACTTTTTCCTTCTGAATCAGCAGCAAGAAGCATGCCATGGCTTTCGATACCACGGATCATAGCTGGTTGCAGATTGGTAAACACTACAATTTGTTTTCCGAGAAGTTCTTCTGCTTTATAGTGTTGCTTTATACCTGCTACAATTTGTCTTTTTTCTGTTCCAAGATCAACTTGAAGAACATAGAGGCGATCTGCATTTGGATGAGGCTCTACTTTTAAGATAGTTCCTATTTTGAATTTCAGTTTTTCCCATTCTGAAAATGGGATTGATGTTTCTGTTGCTGTTGGCATGGTTTTTTTCTCCTCTTTTTTAAAATAATCTGTAATCTTTGACGTTTTCTCTTTTAACTCTTCAATCTTCTTATTTTCTATTTTTGTAAAAAGTAACTCTGCTGTGTTTATTCTTTGTTTTGGCCTGAGAGTTTGCTTTGAAAGCATTTTAAAATTGATTTCTTTATTATTTAACATTGCTAGAATTTTCTTAGAACTTGTAGGAAGGTAGGGCTGCACTAATAATGCTAATGTTTTTGAAAGATTTAAGCAGAGATACGTTACTGTAGGTGCACGTTCAGAATTTTTCCAAGGCTCATTTTCTTGAAAATATTTATTTCCCATTGTTGAAAGCTTCATTATTTCATCCATAGCCATACGTAGTTCTACTTTTTCATACATGGATAGAATATTTTTTGTTTGTTTTTCAATTTCTCTTAAGAATTTTTTGTCTTTTATCTTGAGCTTTGGTGTTGGGACTTGGCTTTCAAAATTTTTATTTGTAAAAGTAATAGTCCGATTAATAAAATTTCCTAGATTTGCAACAAGTTCATTATTAATTCTTTCTTGGAAATCTGACCAGAGAAATTCTGTATCTTTTGTTTCTGGTATAAGATATGCCATATAATATCTCCAATATTCTGGTGAAAGATCTGCTTTGGGAAGGTTTTCACAGAAAACTCCTCTATTGCTACTTTTAGAAAATTTCCCTCTTTCATAATTAAGATATTGCACACCTACAACATTATATGGGAGATTGAACTCTTTATGAGCAAGTAGTAATCCTGGGAAAAAAATTGTGTGAAAAGGAATATTATCTTTACCTACAAAATGATATATTTTTGCTTTGGGATCTAACCAGTATTGTTTCCATTTTGTTTTATTCCATTCTTTTGTACTTGAGATATATCCTATTGGAGCTTCTGCCCAAACATACCACACAAATTGTTCATATCCTTTTATTGGAACTTGGATACCCCATTTCAAATTTCTTGTGATACATCTTGGTTTTAGACCATCGCGAATCCATGCTAAAGCTAAATTTTTGACTTGCGGACGTAATTGTTTATTTTTTTCTAACCATTTCTCTATCTTTGAAGATAGTTTTTCTAAGTCTAAAAATAAATGCTGGATTTCTTTAAACTCTATTTTTGTTGAACTACAAACTTTACATCTTGCTTTAAGTAGTTTTTCTGGATCCAAAAGTGTTCCACAATTTTCACATTGATCACCTCGAGCATTTTCATAGCTACATTTTGGGCAGGTTCCCTCAATATACCTATCTGCAAGTTCTCTTTTACAAGAGAGACAATAAGGGAGTTTTACCTTTTTTTCAATGATATATCCATTTTTGTAGACAACTTTTAGAAATTCATTACTTGTTTCGTGATGAATTTTTTTACTGCTCCTTGAAAAATTATCATAACTTATTTCAAACCAATCATAAATTTCTTTATGAATTTTGTAAAAGAAATCACAAAGCTCTTGCGGAGTCACCCCTTTTTGTTGTGCTGCTATCTCACTTGCTGTTCCATGCTCATCTGTTCCCCCAATAAAAACCGTATCATAACCAGCTAAACGGCAATACCTTGCAAATACATCTGCAGGATAATGAGAACCAACCATATTTCCTAAATGTGGGACATTATTTGTATAAGGAAGAGCCGCAGTGATAAGTCTTTTTTCTTTAATCATCTCCTTTAAAGAATATTAGCTGTTTTAAATAGCTTTCTAGACGCCAAAATTATCTTGAAGAAAGAGAAGCATGTTTTTATTCCCTAAGATTTCAAAAAGTATTTTTGCCTGTTGTGAAGCACCTTGATTCATGCATGCGTGTGCACAGGCTTCCATTCTTTTTGTATCCTGAGAAAATTTATAGAAATATGCAGCATCTGAAAAACGACCTTGCTGGGATAACCAATCCCCAGAAGCTAAAAGCTCTTGTTTCAAGTTTGCTTTCGCAAAAGTTTTTGCAGCTTCTTCATACATGCCTTTTTTAAACATCACTGTCCCTGCTTCTATACAAGTTTTTTTTCTAATACTTTCTGGTATTTCTACATTGTCTACCCCTTTTGTCATGAGAAGTTTTGTTATTATGCCATATTCCATCCTTTTTGTATCTCTTTTCAGATTCAAAAGGATTCCTATGCTCTAAGATAGCTTTTTAAAGTGAAGCTCTTCTTTTTGTTTTATGGAAGATGTAGAAACATTGAGTAGAAAATTTGATGAAAAAATGAAAAAACTCTGCCGCCATGAATATGTGCATTTTACTGATAGAGGTAATTCTGCGATTTTCCTTGCTTTGCATATTGCGAAAAAAATAAATCCAAAACAAGATATTCTTATTCCTGATCAAGGAGGATGGTTTTCCTACAAAGGCTATCCTCAATTTTTTGATTTAAATATTGTTGAAGTAAAAACAGACTATGGAGTTATTGATTTAAAAGATTTGAAAAAGAAAGCAAAATATGCATCTGCATTTATTTTTTCTTCTTTTGCAGGATACTTCGCTGAACAAGCCTTACGAAAGATCAGCACTATTTGCAAGAAAGCTGGCTGTCTTGTTATTGAGGATGCATCTGGAGCAATAGGAGATAGGAAACTTTGTAATGGAGGATATTCTGATATCATTGTAGGAAGTTTTGGAAAGTGGAAACCAGTAGAATGTGGATATGGGGGCTGGATTTCTATGAATCATAAAGAGTTTTTTGATGTGGCAAAAGAGGCTATGTCTATTACAAAAATTCACCCTCAATTTTATCAAGAGATAGGTGAAGCATTAAAAAAAAATAAAATAAAGAAACTCCTTGTTTTACAAAAAAAAGTAAAACAAGACCTTAAAGACTTTGAAATACTTCATAGAGATAAAAGAGGTTTAAATGTTGTTGTGAAGTTTGATCCAAAAGTTCTTCAATACTGCCAAGAGAAAAGCTATCCTTATGTTCTTTGCCCGAGTTACATCAGAGTGAATGAAAATGCTATTTCCATTGAATTGAAAAGGCTCTCTTTCTAAGTTACATTTATATATCAGGAAATTTTATTTTTTTCTATGAATTTTATCCGAAAAATTGTAGATGGAAAAAGAGACGAATGGGTGCAAAGACAATTTACTCGTTATGGAAAAGGATTGTATGAACAAAAAGCTGTTGTTCAGATTATTAAAGGAAAAAAATTATCAAGTATTTCTACAGGCTTTGAGTTCTCAGGTGAATTTGCATATCAATTGGCAGAAACGATTCAAGGAAAAACGCATGTTACTGGGGGAGTTATTACTACACAAAAACTTACTGAAAGTGAAGCAGGTGTTCCTTTTTCTGGGATGAAACAGTTTGCTGGTGTGAAGACATTTCTTATTGATGCTGAGCTGACAAAAAAACAGGTTCAAGATCTTCTTACTAAATTTACTTCTGCATTAGTATTATTATCTTTTAAAACAGATGAGGGAGAATTGAAGACAAAAGTAAAGAATCCTAAATCCGCAAAGGCAACAAATAAAGAAAGTGAAGAATTACCTAAAGCAGATTTTTGTAAATTTAAAACAAAAGATATGAGTATTGTTGAAGATTTTGCTTTTGATGTGCCAAAGGGTTTTACAAAAGTTCTTATCGCACATAGTTTTGATATTACTGATTTAGAAATCCCCAAGGAGTATGAAAAAGACTTTGTTACAGCACGTTTGCATGCCATCCGAAGAGGAAAATTAATAAGGGAGATTCACCTAGATGGGAAGAAGCTTGTTAAAGAATATAAGCTGTAGAGGTGAAAGATGACTTTTTTTGAAACGATAAAAAAGATTTGTAAAGCAGTTTATGTTATTATTGTTTCTTTCTTTGAGGCTCTCACTGTTTCCTTCTATAAAAATGTGAAAAAAAGATATGAAAAACCCAGCAATGAATATGTTGAGGTCAAAGTTCCTCAAGGGTATAAGGATAAAAAAATTAAACCTGAATATAAGGATCTTTCTGAAACAGGTGAATTCTCTGATTTTACAGGATTTCCAGGCCTAAAATAGTCATCCCTTAGTAATAACTAAAACAAAATATTTATAAAATGATCTCTACTCAAAAGAGGTATGGTTAGAACTAAAATCAAATGCCTTGGAAGATTTAGTGAATTTAGGGAATATCTTTTTAGTGACTCTTTTGAGATGGCTGTAGAAGGAAGGACTAGAATTTCTTCAAGAGATCTTCGAGAGCTTTGGGATCTTGTTGATAATGATATTTACTCTTATGATACGAAAGACCCTTATTTTGCTTCAACTGTAGAGAACTTTGCAAAAGTGATTAATTCTAAATTTTGAGAGATTTATCTCTCAAAATTATTCTCTTTCTCTTTTTTGTTCCGTTTTCTCTTTGCAAAACTCTTTTTTTCTCATAATTTTTTATAGCTCACGCTAGTTCAGATAATTCTTTTTAGCTGGATCAAATTATACACAAAGCAATTCATGAATTGCTGTGTAAATACTCTATGCAACTCTGTATAGTGAGTATGTCCTCCATTGAGGACATTCTTGATCACTGCAAATGGTCTTTCTCCTACGCAACGAATCCTTGCTATTCTTTTATTTCTAAGACTCTCTCTAATGTTTAGTTTTCTTCCTCTCACTCCTCTATCCATTGTTGCATTTCCTTTTGCCTGAGTTTTTGCACCAAAATATCCCTTATCTCGATAGACAATTTCATCTTCCTTTGCAAGGTCGATTTGATTATCATGAACCTTTGCTGTTGTTACAGCAAAGTCTGAAATAAATCCATTGCCTAACTCTACTTTATTATGGAACTTATACCCAAAGTAATTTTTTCCATTTTTCTGTGTCCATGTTCCATCTTCATTTCTCGTTGTGGATTGTCCACGCCCACGATCTATTTTATCCTGGTATTTGTTTTTCCTGGATTTGCAGTGATAAAACTTGCGTCCTGAATAACCCCTTTGGAATATTGTATACCTTTATCTTGAATTTGGCGATTCAATTCATTCCAAAGAACATCATGTAAATTATTTTCAGAGAGATACTCTCTGAATCTCCAGATGGTGGTATGATCTGGAATATTCTCAGGAAACCCAAGAAATCTTTGAAAAGAAATGCGATCGACAATCTGATACTCTACTTCTTCATCAGCAATACCGTACAAGTGCTGAAGAATCAGCACTTTAAACATCATAATAGGATTATAAGAAGGTCTGCCTTTGCCTCCACGACGAAAAAATAACGTTTGAAAGCGAGACCAATCAATAAGACCATCAAAGATCTGAAGTTTATCACCCCTTTTTTCTAATTGTTCATATGCCAGTTTTATACCAAATTGTTTGAAAGAACCACTCATAATACCACCTCAGCAAAGCTGAAGTGTCAAGAGCTTAAAGCTCTTATGAATTATGCAAAGTTCTCAATAGTGATAAAGTTATTGAGATTATTGGAGGTTATACTCTTTCTAAAGAGAGAGAATGTTTTGTGAAAAACTTTTAGTTACTTTACTGCTTCTCGAATATCAGAAGCTTTTATTGTTTTTCTTCCTGCATGATTTGCCAAGCGAATTGCTTTTTGCCCAATTTCTTCCGCTTTTGCCTCGAGAACTTCAATTAAACGTTCTTTTGCATCATCTGCAACTCTCTCAGCACCAGCTTTTTTCAAAAGCTTTTCCATTGCTGCTGCGGGTAAAATCGTCTTTCGTACATTCATTTTCTTTCTTTTTTTAGTTTCTCTATTTTATAAAGATTATCCTCTGAAAAAAGATATCCTATAGTCTCTAGAATATAGGTTTACGAAACCTTTATAAGGAGCCTCATTTTTCTGCATTGAATTAAGATGCATATCGGAAGGTTGCATTTAATACTACTCTATAAGAGATTGTTCACAGCAAAACTGTCGAACACAGAACTGAGGTTCTGCTTCTCAAAAAGGCGAGTGCAGGTTCGACGTCTCTAAACCTGCTGTCTGCGAAGACAAGTCAAAAATAGATACGAAAAAATCGTATGGGAAAAAAACATCATCCTAGGAGAGGAAGTTTACAATTTTGGCCGCATGCTCGAAGTAGTAAGCACGCTCCACGTGTTCGAAGCAAAGTTGATTCTAAAGATAAAAAAGTTCTAGGTTTCTTAGGCTACAAAGTAGGAATGACTCATATGATTCAGAAAGAAACAAATCCTAATTCTCATAGAAAAAATATGGATATTTTTACTCCGGTTACCGTGATTGAATGCCCACCATTAAAAATTTATTCTGTTCGTTATTATGCACAAAATGAAGATGGTGATTTAAAACTTATTTCTGAACTATTCTCTAAGAAGTGGGATAAAGAATTAGGCAGGAAGATTCGAGGGTCTAAAAAAGATAATAAAGTTCCTGAACATTTTGATGCTATTAAAGTTAGTGTTTATACACAGCCTAAACTTACAGGCTTAGGAAAAAAGAAACCAGATATGCTTGAGTTTTCTGTCGGTGGAAAAGATCTCCAAGAAAAATCTGCATTTGCACAAAGCCTTCTAGATAAAGAAATTAAAGTTTCTGATGTTTTCAAAGAAACACAATATGTTGATATTCACTCTGTTACAAAAGGAAAAGGATTTTCCGGTGTTGTGAAAAAATTCGGTGTCAAACCATTGCAACATAAAGCAGAAAAAGCACGAAGAAAAGTAGGAACACTTGGATCCTGGCATCCAAATAAAGTACTTTACAGTGTTGCACAATGTGGAAAATGGGGATATCATTTACGAACAGAGTATAATAAAACTACCCTCAAAATAGGAACGAATCCTACAGATATTAATCCTAAAGGTGGATTTGTCCGCTATGGTTTTGTGAAGAGTGATTATCTTCTTGTAAAAGGATCTGTTGCAGGAGCGACAAAAAGACCTATTGCACTTTCAGAAGCAATTCGTGTGAAAAAGAAATTGCATACAAAACCAATTAGTTATATTAGTGTGGAGTCCAAACAACGATGAAAACATCAATTGTAGGAATGGATGGGAAAAAAGGAAAGGAAGTTACTTTACCCCGGCAATTTTCTGAAGAATTTAGACCAGATCTTATCAAGAAGGCTGTACTCGCACAACAATCTCATAATATTCAAGCATATGGAACAAAAGAAGGAGCTGGACTACGACAATCTGCTTTTATTACAAAAAGAAGAAAGCATTACAAAACTACTTATGGTCGAGGGCAATCAAGAACTCCAAGAAAAGTACTTTCTCGAAAGGGAATGAATTTTCATTATGTGGGAGCAGTTGCACCAAACACAGTTGGTGGAAGAGTTTCCCACCCGCCTAAAGCAGCAAAAATTTGGGATCTTAAAATAAATGTTCAAGAGCGAAGAAAGGCAATTCGAAGCGCTATTGCTGCAACAATGAATGCAACACTTGTCAAAAGACGAGGACACACTACAGAATCATTTGTTGTTGAGAATACAATTGAAGATCTTAAAAAAGCAAAAGATATCCATGATTTCCTTACAAAAGCAGGACTTGAAAAAGAATTAGATCGAATTGCTATAAAAAAGATTAGGGCTGGAAAAGGAAAAAATAGAGGAAGACCCTATAGAAAGAAAAAAGGGCCTCTTCTTGTTGTTTCCAAAAAATGTGCTCTTATTACTGCAGCAAGAAACCTTCAAGGTATCGATGTATGCACAGTGAAAGATTTGAATGCAGAATTGCTTGCACCAGGAACAGATGCAGGGCGATTGACTCTTTGGTCTGACAAAGCATTGGAAATTATGGAAAAAGAAGCATTATTTTATACTCAAACAAAAAAGGAGACTAAGAAATGAGTATAGAAACATTCGCAATACTGAAACATCCTTTAACTACTGAGAAGAATGTAAAGCTTATGCAGAATGAAAACAAACTTGTTTTTGTCGTTGATAGAAGAGCAAGCAAAATTGAAATCAAAAAAGCTGCAGAGGAATTATTCAAAATCAAAATAACCAAAATCAATACATGTATCCTCCCTTCTGGGAAGAAAAAAGCATATTTAAAACTTTCAGCTGAAACACCAGCTATTGATGTAGCAACTCAGCTAGGATTACTCTAACATGGGAAAGAGGCTTATTACACAACGTCGAGGAAGAGGAACATCTACTTATAGAGCTCCAAGTCATCGATACTATGGAAAAATTAGCTATAGAGCTTATGATGATACTGAAAGAAACTCTGTTGTGTATGGAACTATCCAAGATCTTATTGATTGCCCAGGGCATATGGCTCCTTTGGCAGAAATAAAATATGATACAAAAGAAGTTGTCCTTATTTCTGCACCTTTGAATGTTAGGGTTGGAGATATTGTTGCTTCTGGTGCAAGTGCTCCTGTACAAACAGGAAATGTTCTTCCTTTGAAAAATATCCCTGAAGGAACTGCAATTTATAATTTAGAATGTAGACCTGGAGATGGAGGAAAACTTGTACGAACTGCAGGTGTTTTTGCACGAGTAGTTGGAAAAGTTGAAAATGGAATTATTGTCAAATTACCTTCACGAAAACAAAAGACATTCACTGGAGAATGCCGAGCAACTATTGGAATCATTGCTGGAGATGGAAGGATTGAAAAACCTTTCTTGAAGGCAGGAAAGAGAATGCATGCTATGAGAGCAAGAAACAAACTCTATCCACAAACTTCAGGAGTTGCTATGAATGCTGTAGATCATCCATTTGGATCTGGAAGAGGAAGACATGCAGGGAAACCTAAGACTCCTCCTCGTTGGGCTCCAGCTGGAAGAAATGTAGGATTAATTAGAGCACGAAGAAGTGGGAGAAAACGATAAATGGCACGTAAAGAATTTACTTATCGAGGAAAAACAGTAGAAGAGCTTAAAGCTATGGATATAAAAGAGTTTGCAAAACTTATTCCCTCACGACAAAGAAGAAGCCTTGAAAGAGGATTTACTGAAATGCAAAAAAGATTACTCATAAAAATAAAAAAAGTAAAAGAAGGAAAATATAAGAAGCCTATTAAAACACATTGCCGAGATATGATTATTATCCCAGAAATGGTTGGCCTTATGGTTCATGTACATACAGGAAAAGGATACACTCAAATTGAGGTATTGCCAGATATGCTTGGGCATTATTTAGGAGAATTTACACTTACAAGAAACAGAGTCTCACACTCCGCACCAGGAATTGGTGCAACAAAGTCTAGCTCTGCTGCATCTGTGAAATAAAAATGGAAGACACACAACATATTGCATCTGCAAGAGGAAATAATATAGGTATCTCTAGAAAGTTTGCTGTTGAAGTTGCAGGTTTTCTTCGAGGAAAAAATCTTGCTGATGCGAAGAAAAAAATGGAAGATGTTATTGCATTGAAAGTTGCTGTTCCATTCAAAAGATATCATATGGATCTTGGCCACAAGAGAGGACCAATGGGACCAGGGCGATTTCCTGCAAAAGTTGCAAAGGAAGTATTGCTCTTATTGAAGTCTGCAGAAATGAATGCACAAAATAAAGGGCTTGACATTGATAGTCTTTATGTCTCTCATATTGTTGCAAACAAAGGAAATACACAAATGAAGGCAGGTCGACAACGTGGAAGACATGCAAAAAGAACTCATATTGAAATAGTACTTAAAGAAAAAGAGAAAAAGAAAAAAGTAGAAAAGAAAAGTGAACCAAAGGAGAAAAAAACCAAATGATTGAGCGAAAATTTGTTAGTGAGAAAATGCGAGAGTATTTAGTCAACGAATATCTTTACAAAGAATTAGGGCCTGGAAAATACAGTTCATTTGAAATAAAAAGAACTCCATTAGGAGAAAGAATTATTATTTATACTGCACGACCTGGACTGATTGTTGGAAAGGGTGGAGAAAATATTCGAGATCTCACAAAAGTCTTCAAAACAAAATTTAAAATGGAGAACCCTCAAATTGAAGTTGCAGAAATTTCCAATCCTAATATTGATGCCCAAACTATGGCAGAACAAATTGTTACAACTTTAGAAAGATTTGGTCCTAAAAGATTTAAATCAGTTGGATATAAAACTTTACAAAGAATTATTGATGCTGGTGCAATGGGAGCAGAAATTGCTATTGGTGGAAGAGGACTTCCAGGAGCACGAGCAAAGACTTGGAAGTTTTATGCAGGATATTTGAAAAAATCAGGAGATGTTTCTATGTCCAAGGTTGCATATGGGCTGGCTACTGCAAACTTAAAATCAGGAAGCATTGGAATTAAAGTGCGTATCTTACCTCCTCATACTATCTTACCAGATAAACTTACTCTCATTGATCAAGCAAAAATGACTATTCACGTTGAAGAAGTCAAAACAAGTGAAACAGAAGAAGAAAATATTGAGAAAGAAGAAGAAAAAGTTAAAACAAAAAAGAAAACCGTGAAGAAAAAAACAATAAAAAAAACAAAGGATGAACAGGCTAAAAATGAAGATCAAGAATAAGGATATTCGAAAAATGAATAAGCAAGAACAGGAAAATAAGTTACTTGAACTAAAAAAAGATCTTATTAAAATAAATGCTCAAATTGCAGCAGGGACAGTTCCCGAAAATCCAGGAAATGTAAAGAATGTAAAAAAAACTGTTGCACGGATTATGACTATTATGAATGAAGCTACTAAGGAGGAGAAGAAAAAAACCCATGCGTGAGATTTGCTCTAAATGTGGCCTTCCTCAAGAACTCTGTGTTTGCGAAACTATCGCAAAAGAAGAGCAGAAAATTGAGATTAGGCTTGTCAAGCGAAGATTTGGAAAACTCATTACCGTTATTTCAGGCATTGATGACAAAACAATTAATATCAAAGAATTGGCAAAAAAGCTTAAATCAAAACTTGCTTGCGGTGGGACAACAAAAGACAAAAATATTGAACTTCAGGGAGATCATCTTGAGAAAGCAAAAAGATATGTTATCGAAGAAGGTTTTTCCGCAAGCTCCATCACAGTCACTAACGAAGCATATACTTACAAAAAATGAGATCACCAACAAACATCGCCAGGCATGAACTTATTGGCCTTGACGTTGTGGTGGTTGATGCAAACAACAAAAGCTTGATTGGCATTGAAGGCGAAATTGTCGATGAGACAAAAAATACTTTCGTTATTCAAACAAAAATTGGTGAGAAGAACGTGCTGAAAAAAGGTGCAAGTTTCAAAACAAAAATCAACAATCAAGAAATAATAATCAAAGGAGATATTTTGGTCGGAAGGCCAGAAGATAGGATCAAAAAATGAAAAAACAAGCGAAGAAAGATGTTGGAATGGGATTCGTTTCACCTAGCAAGAGCTGTAGTGATACACATTGCCCTTTCCATGGCGATACTAAATTACATGGGAGAGTCTTTGAAGGAAAAGTTATCAAAAAAAGTCCTCATAAGACTGTTAATGTAGAATGGTTAAGAATTGCCTATCTTTCAAAATTTGAGAGATACTCTAAGAGTAGATCACGTGTTAAAGCCCATAATCCTCAATGTATTGAAGCAGAAATTGGTGATACAGTTACTATTGTTGAAACAAGACCTATCAGCAAAACAAAAAAATTCATTGTCGTGAAGGTGCATAAATGAAAGCAATTAGCGGATTCAAAGTACGAGCTCTTCCTATTGGAGCTGAAGTTCCTACTTGTGATAACTCTGGAGCAAAAATAGTTAAGATCATTAGCGTCAAAGGGCATAAAACTGTTCGAAGAAGACTTGCATCTGCAGGTGTTGGTGATCTTGTCAAAGCATCTGTTATCAAAGGAAAACCTGAGATGAGAAAACAAGTTGTCTCTGCAATTGTTGTTCGACAGAAAAAGGAATTTAAGAGGCCGAATGGAACTCGTATTAAATTTGAAGATAATGCAGTTATTGTATTAAAAGACGATAAAGGAAATCCAAAAGGAACAATCTTTAAAGGGGCTATTGCAAAAGAAGCTGCTGAAAGATGGCCTGGTATTTCAAAAGTATCAAGTATTGTGGTATAAAAAATGAAACTCAAATGGTCAAAACATTGGAATGCAAGTAAACGTCCAAGCAAGCAGAGAAAATATAGATATAATGCTCCTCTGCATGTGCAACATACTTTTTTGGCAGCACATCTTAGTCCAGAACTTCGAAAGAAATACACTACTCGAAGCTTTACTCTTCGAAAAGGAGACAAAGTAAAAATCCTTCGAGGGCAACACAAGAAAAAAACAGGAAAAGTTAGTAGGATTTTGATTAAAAGCCAAAAAATCTATATTGAAGGTATTGAACTTAGCAAAAAAGATGGAAGCAAAGTTTTGATTCCACTTGACCCTTCCAACCTTATGATTACAGAATTGGATTTAACAGACAAAATAAGAAAAGCAAAAATTGAAAATAAGAAAACTCAGGAGAAAAAATAATGGTTAAAAATCATTTATCACGATTGACAGCACCAGTAAGCTGGGGTGTAAAAAGAAAAGGTATTAAATTTATTACTCGTCCACATGCAGGCGCACACAATTTAAGAGAATCTATTCCACTTTCCCTTGTTATTACTGATCTTTTAAAATTTGCACGAATTAGAAGAGAAACAAAGAAGATTCTCAACGAAGGAAAAATCTTTGTAAATGGAAAAGTTCGAAAAGACCTTGGCTATGCTGTTGGGCTTATGGATGTCATTAGTATTCCTAGTCTAAACCAAGACTATAGAGTTTTTTATGATATTAAAGGAAAATTCAAACTCTCTCCTTTAGGAGATGATGAAAAAGATGTACGAATTGTTCAGATTAAAAATAAAACAATTATTTCCGGAAAGAAAATTCAATTGAATAACTCGGATGGGACTAATATTATTTTAGATAAAGTAGCCAGCTATAAAACAGGAGATACACTTTTTGTTTCTTTAAAAGATGGAAGCATTAAAGACCATGTCTCTTTGAAAAGAGGTGCAAGAATTTATCTTATAGGTGGAACAAAACGAGGAGTTGTAGGAACTCTTGATGATACAAAGGTGAATACTATTGTTGTAAAAACTCCTGAAGGGAGTTTTGAAACTGCAAAAAGATATGCTTTTGCTATTGGAAAAATAAAAACACTTGAGGCATAATCATGAATATTATGAAAGAAATTGGAATTGAAAAAGTTACTTTGAATGTTGGTACTGGTAAGCCTGGTCCAGAATTAGAGAAAGGAAAAATCCTTCTTCAAAAAATATCTGGTTTAAAACCATCTGAAACACTTACTCAAAAAAGAATTCCAACTTGGGGACTACGACCAAACTTAGTTATTGGTGCCAAAGTTACTCTTCGAGGAGAAAAAGCTAAAGAAGTTTTGAAAACTTTGCTCCAAGCAAAAGATAACAGACTTCAAGCAAGATCTTTTGATATACATGGCAATTTTTCCTTTGGAATTAAAGAATATCTTGATGTTCCAACATTGAATTACATTCCAGAAGTGGGAATTCGTGGATTTGAAGTTGCAGTAAGCCTTCAAAGAAAGGGATTTAGAATCAAAAGGAGATCCCTAGAAAAAAGAAAGATTCCTAAAAGACATGCAATTTCAAAACAAGATGCAATTGCATTTGCAAGAAATACTTTGAAAATAACTGTTATTGAAAGAGAGGAGGCAGAAGAATGACTGCAGGCAATTACAAGAAGGTTTTTAAACAGCTTAAAAATAAGCCTGTCAAACTAAAAAAATTCCTTAAACATAATGCTCCAAAACCAAGAAAATTTGGAATTAATGCAAAACCCTGCAAAATCTGTGGAAGACTGGGTGCGCATATACAAAAATATGGACTTGATGTTTGTAGGCAATGTTTTAGAGAAAATGCAAGAAAATTAGGATTCAGGAAATATTACTAAAATGGCAATGAATGACACTTTGGCAGCAGCGTTGAGCAATATACTCAATGCAGAGAAAGTAGGAAAGGCAAATGTTATAGTGAAACCTGTTTCAAAAATCACAAAGGCAGTGCTTGAAATTATGAAAGATAATCATTACATTGGTGCTTATACGATTATTGATGATGGCAAAGGTGGCTTTATTGAAATTAACCTTATTGGTGGTGTCAATAAATGTGGTGCAATTAAACCACGATTTGCAGCAACAGTAAAAGAATATGATAAGTTTGAGAAAAGATTCCTTCCTTCCAAGGATTTTGGAATTATTATCCTCTCTACTTCAAAGGGAATTATGACTCAGGATCAAGCAAAAGAACAAAACCTCGGAGGCAGATTATTAGCATTTGTTTACTAAGATGATAGAAGAAAGAAGACTTCGGAAAGAAATTACTATCCCTGCAGGAATTGAAGTTCATGTAGATGAAATTGTTACTGTAAAGAAGAATACATTAGAAGTCAAGAAAAAACTCTCCTATCCTACTGTAAAACTTAGTAAGAAAGATAATAAGATTATTATTGAGCCTAAAAGATTTACTAAACGAGAAAAGAAAATTATCAATACTTTCAAATCCCACATTGCCAATATGATTAAAGGTGTTGAGGAGCCTTATGAGTACCAATTAAAAGTTTGTTCCAGTCACTTCCCAATGTCTGTTACTATTGAAGGAAAAAAACTTGTTGTAAAGAATTTCCTCGGAGAAAAAGTTCCAAGAAAGGCAGATATTTTGGAAAATACAGAAGTAAAAATTGATGGTGATGTCATTACTATTCATTCCCCTGACAAAGAAATTGCTGGACAAACTGCAGCAAACTTTGAGCAGTGTACTAGAATTACAAATAAAGATAGAAGAATATTCCAAGATGGACTTTGGATTACAAAAAAGAGTAGAGGATAAACATGGTAGAAGCACGATTACTCCAACAAAGAAGAGCAACGAAACTCAAGAAACCTCGTTTCTTAAGACAAGATGCTACTCGAAATAAAAGTTTGAAGAAAACATGGAGAAAGGCTAAAGGAATGCACTCTAAAATGAGAATGCATTTGAAAGGAAGACGAAGATCGCCTTCTCCAGGTTTTGCATCTCCAAAAGCTGTTCGAGGTCTTACTCGACAAGGATTGAAAGAAGTTCATGTTCAGAATTCCAAAGATTTACAGGGATTTGATCCCAAAACACAAATTATTGTTTTTGGAAGAATAGGTTTACGAAATAAAATGTCTCTGCTGAAAATTTGTGCAGAAAAAAAATATCCTGTTTCACAAATCAAGGATGTTTCCGCTTTCATGCAAAAAGTAGAAGCAGACTTTACTACCAGAAAAAATACTAAAAAACAAAAAGAAGACCAAATTAAAAAAGTGAAAGAAGAATCTTTGAAAAAAACCAAGGAAAGTGAAAAGAAAGAAACTCCTGCTGCTACAGAAGCACAAGAAGAAACAAAAAAGGGAGAAAAAAGCGACAAAATTAAGATCTTGGAGAAAAAACAATGAGACTCGGCAATCAAAAAAGAATTAGCGCAGAAATGCTTGGTGTTGGAAAAAGCAAAGTATGGTTTGATACTGAGCACATGACTGAGATTAAAGAAGCTATCACTAAAGGAGATGTTCGCACACTTATCAGAAAAAGAATTATTCAAAGAAGGCCTGAACTAGGGCACTCTCGTGTTCGCGCACGAAAGAGACTTACCCAAAGAAGAAAGGGAAGACAAAAAGGGCAGGGAACAAGAAAAGGAAAGAAAAGCTCACGACTTACTAAAAAAACAGCATGGATGAACCTTGTTCGTGGACAGAGAACTTTCCTTAAAGAACTCAAACTTAAAGGTTTGGTAAGCATTCCTACGTATAGAAATCTTTACTCTAAAATAAAAGGAGGATATTTCAGAAATAAGAGGCATATTAAACTCTATTTAACTGAGCACAAGCTCTTTCAGGAAAAAAATACCAAAAAATGAAAACAAAAAGATTTTTACCATTCAGGAGAAAACTCCAAGGAAAAACTAATTATAGAAAAAGATTAGAACTCCTTAAATCAAATGCTTTGCGAATTGTTGTTCGAAAATCTTTGAAGAACATTACTGTACAAGCTGTAGAGTATCATCCAGATGGAGATAAAACACTTTTTACTGTAACAAGTAAAGATCTCAAAGAATATGGCTGGAAAGGATATGGAAGAAATACCCCAGCAGGATATCTTGTTGGATATCTTTTTGGTATGAAAGCACAAGGGAAAAAAATCCAAGACGCTATTTTAGATCAAGGATTATACCTTACTCGACAAGGAACCATCGCTTTTAGTGTTTTGAAAGGGCTTATTGATTCCGGAATGAAAATTCCTCATGACGCAAAAATCTTCCCACATGAAGATAGAATACTCGGAAAGCATATTTCAGAAGAAATCAGCAAACAATTTAGTGCTGTTAAGGCTAATATCCAAAAGGTGAAATAAATGATAAAGAAAAAACGAAATTATAAAGAAGATAGTTCAGAAAGTGGCATCTCTAAAGATAAGGGTTTTGATAGAGATAGTTGGAAGCCTAAAACAGAACTGGGTAAAAAAGTTAAGAATGGAGATATTAGTACTATTGATTATATCCTAGATAGAGGACTTCCTCTTTTAGAACCACAAATTGTTGATATGTTACTTCCAGGATTACAAGTTGATCTCCTTGAAGTTGGACAATCCAAAGGAAAGTTTGGTGGTGGAAAGAGAAGTATCTGGAGACAAACACAGAAAAAGACTAAGGAAGGAAATAAACCTTCTTTTGCTACTCTTGCTGTTTGCGGAGATGGAAACGGATATGTAGGAATTGGTTTTGGAAAAGCAAAAGAAACTGTTCCTGCACGAGAAAAAGCAACGCGAATGGCAAAACTAAACATTATTAAGATTAAAAGAGGGTGTGGATCGTGGGAATGCGGTTGCGGACAAGCACATTCCATTCCTTTTACTGTTGATGGAAAATGCAGTTCAGCACTCTTCAAACTTATGCCTGCTCCAAAGGGAACAAAGCTTTGTACTGAAAGAGAAGCACAGAAAATTCTTCGCTTTGCTGGAATTAAAGATGTTTATGGAAAAGCACGAGGACAAACACGAACAAAACTCAATGTCATGTATGCATGCTTTGATGCACTCAAACAACTTAGTAAAGTAAAAACTAAAGAAAGACATATCCAAAAATTAGGTATTGTTGGAGGAAGGAATGAATAATATTGCAATCATACGGATTCGAGGAAGAACAGGAGTTAATGGTAAAGTAAATGATACTCTTGATATGATGCGTCTTTACAAACAAAATGGTTGTGTCATTGTTCCTAATAATCCTGTATATCTTGGAATGATCCATCGTGCAAAAGATTATATTACTTGGGGAGAAATTGATAAAGAAACATTTACTCTTCTTTTTACTAAGAGAGCACGAGTTGCTGGAAATAAAGCTCTTACTGATACATACTTAAAAGAACATCTCAAAATGGATGCAAAAACTTTTATTGAAGAGTTTTTTGGGCAGAAGAAAAAACTCAAAGATATTCCTGGATTGAAACCTTATTTTAGACTTAGTCCTCCGAATAAAGGATTTGAAAGATGTGGAATTAAAAAACCATTTAGTATGGGTGGATCTTTAGGATATAGAAAAGATAAAATTAATGAACTTATCAAAAGGATGATCTAAACATGAAACGAAGTACTCCAAAAAAGAAAAATAAAGGATTCCGAGGCTATAAATCCCATGGTTGGGGTAGTAAGAAAAAGCACAGAGGAAAAGGATCTCGTGGAGGAAAAGGAATGGCAGGTACTGGAAAAAGAGCAGACACCAAGAAGCCAACGATCATTAATCTTTATGGAAATGATTACTTTGGAAAGAGAGGATTTATTGTTCCAGCATCAAAACCATATACTGCAATTAATATTCGTGATCTTAATGTTCTTATTGCAAAACATTCTCTTAAAGGAGAAATTAATTTGAAAAAATATGGCTATGGAAAACTTCTGTCAACAGGAGAGCTTCATACAGCTATAAAAATTACTGTAAAACGAGCATCTAAACAATGTATAGAAAAGGTTAAAAATGCTGGTGGATCTATAGTAGTAGAAAATAGTAAAGAATAGAGTTGTATGCACACATGTCCTTCCTGAACACTGTTTTAATGAATTTGCCTGAGGTTCAAAGCCCTCTGCAAAAGAAATTAGGATTTAAAGAAAAGTTACAGTGGACAATGATTACTCTTGTCGCATTTTTTCTCTTAGGTTTAATTCCTTTATATGGCTTAGGAGAAAACTCTCTCGCACAGTTTGAATTCCTTTCTATTATTCTTGGAGCAAGTTTTGGTTCTATTATTTCTCTTGGTATTGGACCACTTGTTACTTCCTCTATTGTTCTTCAACTTTTGAATGGGTCTGGTTTAGTTAAATTTGATTTAAGTAGTGTAGAAGGAAAAAAACGATTCCAAGGCGTGCAAAAATTACTCTCTATCTTCTTTATTATCTTTGAAGCAGGAATTTATGTTTTCATGGGGGGATTAGCACCATCTGCACTTCTTGATCCTTCACAATTTCGAACAATGGAATTTATTCTTATTGGGCAACTTATTGTTGGTGGAATACTTATTATGTTTATGGATGAGATCATTAGTAAATGGGGATTTGGCTCGGGTATATCTCTCTTTATTGCAGCAGGAGTTGCATCCGAAATTATGATTCGAGCATTTAGCCCATTAACTACAGCAGGAACATTTGCATTTGGTACAAGCCAAGATGCTGTAGGAAAAGTTTGGGTCTTTATTTCCTCTCTTGCAAATCAAAATCCTACAGGCGCAATACTTGCACTCTCTTCTATCCTAGCAACCATTCTTATTTTCTTTGTTGTTGTCTATGTACAGGCAATGAAGGTAGAAATTCCTTTATCCTTTGGAAGAATTCGAGGACATGGTATTCGATGGCCGCTCAATTTCCTTTATACTTCTAACATTCCCGTTATTCTTATTGCAGCATTGCTTGCAAATGTACAACTCTGGGCACGACTTTTAGAAAAATGGGGACATCCTTTGTTAGGAACCTATTCTGGTTCAAGTCCCGTTTCTGGATTTGTTCTTTGGATTACTCCACAAAATCTTGTACAAGCAATTATTACAGGAAGTCTTACTTTTAGTCATCTTGCACAAGCATTAGTCTATTTGCTTTTCATGGTGGGAGGAGCAATTATCTTTGGAATCTTTTGGGTGCAAACTTCTGGAATGGATGCAAGTGCACAAGCACGAAATATGCTTAACTCTGGGTTGCAAATTCCAGGTTTCCGAAGAGATCAAAGAGTTCTCGAAGCAATTCTTGATAGGTATATTTTCCCATTAACTGTTATGGGTGGAGCAGCTGTAGGAATCCTTGCTGCAAGTGCAGACCTTATGGGGGCGCTTACACAGGGAACAGGAATTCTTCTTGCTGTTATGATTATCTATAAACTCTATGAAGAGATTGCAAATCAGCACATGATGGATATGCATCCAGCACTTGCAAAAATAATGACGAAGTCGTAAGTCTTAAATAGTTCAAATATTTCTTTTCTTTCTATGAGTTTTATTGATTTTTTAAATCCTGTATTGAATCCAACTCTTGGGCCACTGATGAGTATTCCTAATCCCTGGAATCTTCTTTTTCTGAGTCTTCTCATTACTTTAGTTATGACACTTTTGTATAAATTTTTGACTGATCAAAAGTTGATGAAAGAGTTAAAAGATGACATGAAAGAGCTACAAAAAGAAATGAAAATGCTTAAAGATAATCCTGAAAAGATGATGGAAGTGCAAAAGAAAGCAATGGAAAAAAATATGAAATATCTTTTCCAAAGTTTGAAGCCTACTCTTATTACTTTTATCCCCATCCTGATTATTTTTGAGTGGATTCGACAATACTATCTAGGCATAGGAAGTCCTGATGTACTCTTTGGTTTAAGCTGGATTTGGATTTATATCTTAGCCTCTATTCTCTTTAGTTTAGGACTGAGAAAATTATTGAAAGTCTATTAAAAGATCCTACTTACTAAATCATTTTTTTGTATTTGCCCTTCTTTTAGAACTTTTGCATAGTACCCTCTTCTTTCTGTCATTACTCTTCTAAACTCTTGCCATTTTGACGTGCCTATATACGGAAGAAGTTTTAAATTTCCACAAGGTGTTGCTCTTTCTGAGATTTCTACTTCTATCTCACCAAGTTGATATCTTGCACCTATAACAAAATCAGAGTATGCAACTCCTTTAGTGGTAATATTTTCTCCAATATCTCCAGCTTGTACAGGCCATCCTTCCTGGTTGAATGTTTCTATCATCTCTAAGGGCATAATTAGAAGTGCTCGACTGAGACTACCATGAAGCTTTTCTTGTCTATATCGATTAAAATCGCCTATAATGCCATGAGGTGTAACTCTTGCAGATTCTACTGCATGTTTTGGGAGACCCCTTTCACCTTCTCTTTGAGGCTTTACATTTACTTGATAAATATAGGCATTCATTCTTTAGAAAATATTTTATTGCGTTCTTAAATATTTCTATCATGAACTAACTAGAAAAGATTCCAAACGTTGCATTCTTTTCTTGAAATACCTTTCTCATTAGTTCTGTTTTTATTTTTACTGAGTGTGTACGTAAACCAATGTTGAATGCACTTTCTTGATTTTCAAAAATAGCTTCATCTACAAAGATAGGAATAGACTCTTTATGCCCAAAAGGAGGGACTGCACCTATCTGACAGCCTGTTTTCTCCAACACTTCTTCAGGTGTTGCCATACGTGTTTTTCCTTTTGACCAAGACTTTTTTTCTGCGACTGCTTTTATGTTTACTTTCTTATCTGCTGGGACATCAACAATAAGCCATTCATTATTTCCATTTGTCAGAACGATTGCTTTAATGCCTTGTTTAAGTTCAAAACCACGGGTTTTTGCAGCATCTTCACTTGTCAGAACTGGTTCATGTTCTAGATATGTAGGTTCTATCCCACACTCTTTAAATAATGTTTTAATACGCTCTACTTCTTCCATTCCCATAGATTAAAGGAAAAAAATGAGTCTTATATAGCTTTCTTTATTTTCTAGAATCATATTTTGAAAGAATTTCTCTTAATCCAGAAGCAACTGCATCATCTAAAGCTACATATGCTTGTTCAGGATTTGCGAGAAGTGTTTTATAACTTCTTATGTAGATGTTTTCGTTGCGCACTGCATGCGCTCCAAGCTCGCTCACGCTCGCACGACGTACCCCGGGAACCCGCCCATAGCTACTGAAGCTGCCGCTAAGGAGAATATCATAATACAGCACCAAAGGGCGCGCTACAGGAACATCGCCAAGATCATTACAATGCCAAACATAAATTTTATTTCCACGCACTTTTTGATGTGCTTCAAGATAAGCTTCTGTTTGCTCTCCTCCACCAAGAAAAGCTTGTACATGAGGGTTTTCTAGAGCTTGAGAAAGACTTTGCTCTCCAAACTTCCCTTTTTGTGCTTGTGCATGATCCATAACAGTAACCAATTGTATTCCATCTTTTGTTTCACCGTTTCTTTTTTCCAAAGCATCAAAAGATTCTTGTGTTAAAGGTAAAGCATGGGTTATTAATTTCTCTTCAGAAATCGCATCAGAAATATATTGTCTTTGTGACCAATCACCAGGAACATGTGCGTAGATTTCTAGAGCAGAACCGGCAGATGTTTTCCCAGTTGCTCGAATGCTCATTGTTCGACCCCAGCCTTTGAACAATCCTGGATGAGCGATTCTCAGCTGTGCAAACTCAGGCATGAACAAAGGACTGTACCCAGCTTTTTCACAAGCTTGCAAAGTAGCAACTATGTTCTCTCTTTCAAAAATCTCATACTCTTCTTCACCTATCATTAAATCTTGACTCATTTTTCTCCTTTTCACTCTTTTTCTTTCTTTTTAAGGCTACTTTCTTCCTTATATACTTTTCGTCCCTTTAGAGAGGTATCTAAATTTTTTAACATAGAACATGGACAATAGAATGTATGAGTTATAAAGTAAACAACATGTTATGAAACACCAACAAGTTATATCTCTACAAATGAATCATATGCCAGAGTCATGCATTCTTTTCTTATGAATACACACTAAACGAATAACTTGATTATCTAAGTTAGAGAAAACTTGGAAAGATAAAAACCTCTTTATTGGCTTCTTCCTGCCAATAAGAACACAATAGTGATGAGAAGCCATTTCTAAACTCATACCCGTACTATCTATTCCTGCAATCTTGCCCATTGAACGGATAAAATTAGCAGATGAGAAAATAAATTTCCCAAGAATAAGGCTATCAAGAGCAGGAAGCCTCTTTCAGATGTTCTGTGGAGATACTAGAAGTCTAAGAAAGGCTTATAAACCTCTACTTTTTCTCATTTCCCATGGCATTCAAACATAGAAATAGATCTTTTCGAAAAGTATTAGTAAAGCTTACAAATAGCGTTACTACACATTATAAGAAAAGAAATCCTGCTAAAGCACAGTGTGGTAGATGTGGAAAAGAACTCCATGGAGTCCCACGAGCACGAGCTGTTGTTTTACGAAATTTATCTAAGACAAAAAAAAGGCCTGAGAGACCATATGGTGGAGTCCTTTGCTCCAAATGTATGAGAGAAACCATGATCACTAAGGCTCGTGCATACTAATCATCTCTTGTTGTCGAAAAAGACCTTTATGTGGTGACATGTAAAGCGATGAAACAAGAAGGAGAAAACAAAAATGTTAGAAATTGGAAGAGTTTGTATGAAAATTGCTGGTAGAGATGCTGGTAAAAAAGGTATAGTTATTGATATTCTTGATGAGAATTATGTTCTTCTTGATGGTGAAGTTCGAAGAAGAAAATGCAATATCCATCACTTAGAGCCTATGGCACAAAGTGTTGAGCTGAAGAAAAATGCTTCTCATGCTGATGTTTTGAAAGTTCTTGGTATTAAAGAAGATAAGAAAAAATCAACAAAGAAAAAAGAAAAAGCAGCAACGCCAAGAAGAATGCGTATAAAAAAAACATATGCAGAACCTAAAAAGGAAAAGAAAACTGCAGCTAAAAAGACTGAAGCTCCAAAAAAAGTTAGGGCTAAGAAGAAATAATCATGGATTCTCCTCACGATATACAGATGCAGGAATTGCAGCAAGGTCTCCAAGGATTACAAGAACAACTCCAACTTCTTCAACGGCAAAAAAATGAATTAGATCATTTAACAGATAGTTTGACAGAACTTCAAAAGAATAAAAATGAAGATACTGTTCTTGTTCCTTTTGGAGCAGGTATTTTTGTTCAGGCAAAAATTGAAAATTCTGAAAAAGTTATTCTTAACGTTGGGGCGAATGTTGTTGTAGAAAAAAATATTGCTGATACTTTAGCACTCGTTGCAAAACAAAGCAAAGAATTACAGACTATTGAACAGTCTATGCAAGAAGAGTTAGCACATATGAGTCAGCAACTACAGTTTCTTCAAATGTCCCAAGCATCAGAGTAAACAAATCCTTAAATAGCTTTTTTTCTTCTTACCACTATGCAAGATCTCTATTTCCAATACTATAGCAGAAAAGATATTCAGGAAGCTCTGTTAAAAGTATGTGATGATAGAGAGGTCGCTCCACGATACGGAGAAGGTTTTGGAAGAAGACCGGATACACTGCAATATCCAGGAGATATTCTGGAGATGGCAAAAAAGGGTGCGACTTCTTTTCATATCTCTGAAGAGCATTGGCATGACCCCCTCCAACTCAAAGCAGGAATGAGTAAAAAGGATCTTGATGAGAATAGAAAAGGATGGGATCTTATTCTTGATATTGATACAGTACATTGGGATTATGCAAAATGGACTGCGTATTTTCTTATTGAAGCTTTAAAATTTCATGATGTGAAAAATATTGCAGTAAAGTTCTCAGGTTCGAAAGGATTCCATATCGCTGTGCCATTTGCTTCTTTTCCTGAGGAAGTAAATGGGGTGAAAACACACAAATTGTTTCCAGAAGGACCACGAATTATTACTGCATATTTACAAAATATGATTCATGAAATGCTTGCAAATAAAATTCTTGAAAAAGAAAATATTGCAAACATTTGTCAAAAAACTAATCTGAAGAGAAGTGATTTGATAAAGGATGGGAAATTTGATCCTTTTGTTCTTATTGAAATTGATACTGTGCTTATTTCTAACAGACATCTTTTTCGTGCACCATATTCTTTACATGAAAAAACAGGTTTAGTTTCTCTTCCTATTGATATAGATAAAATACTTACTTTTGATAAAAGAGAAGCTGACCCAAAAATAGTCAAAGCTGATAAAAGTTTTCTTGAGAAAAAAGTAAAAAATGATGGGAAGAGTTTAATTATTCAAGCAATGGATTGGTGGGGGAAAAAACATGCAAAGCAAGGACCTGATGTTATTCCCGGCACGCGTTTTGAAAGAAAGCTGCCTACTGATGCAATTGCAGAGAGTTGCTTTCCTCATTGCATGCAACAACTCCTTGCAGGAAATATGGAAGATGGGAAAAAGCGAGCATTGTTTATCCTTGTTAATTTTTTACGGCATATGAATTGGAGAGAGCAAGATATTGAAAAAAGACTCTTTGAATGGAATCTTAAAAATAAAAACCCCCTTCCTGTAAGTTATATAAGTTCACAATTGAGTTGGAATAAAAAACAGAAAGAAACTATTCTTCCCCCAAATTGCAATAAATCCTACTATAAAGATTTACGTGTTTCTTGTGCAGAGACTATTTGCAGTCGTTTTAAGAACCCTATTAATTGTGCTTTGCGTATGCATGCACAGGCTAAGGAACTGGAAAAGAAAAAGAAGCCTGAGCCAGCAACTAAAATGGCTGATGCCTCTCCAGAAAAAGTAGGAGATAAAGCTCAAAAATAGGTTGTTTTTTGCCTCACCTATAGGTTTATAAATAGATTTTAAAGCAATTTGAGTATGGTATATGATGATACAAATGGTATATATAATGAGCTTGTGCGAAATATTTTTGACAGAACTTTTGATTCTTCTTTAGAAGTTCAAACAGAAAGAAGTTTGCTTGAAAAAAAACTTGAAACTGTTATTTTAGAAAGATTAAAATTTTGTATTCCTGCCTGGAAAAGAAATGGGAGTATGGCCGAATTGAGTGTTATCTGTACACTCCCTGCAAATCATATGATTAAGGAAAATGCTGAGACATACGAGAGAATTATCTATGGTGCTGCAAAAAAAATTCTTATCAATCAAGGATTTTTTCTTAAAGAAGGGCGTTGGCATTATAGAAAGTAAATCTTTAATTAGTCTTCGTTCCTTTTTTCCTTATGCTTTTTGTCACTGATCTTACAGGATATATGTATTGCTCTCGAAAGCTTTACTTTTCTAAAATTCTTCATATACGAGAAAAACCGCAAGAACAGAGCATTAAAGGGACGATTAAACATGCTGTATTTGAACATGCAGGAAAGCAAGATAAAGAAATTATTAGCTCATTTACAGAAAAAAACTCTCTTGAAGATTTAGAGATGAAATACAAAAAAGTGTATTACTCTGTACTCATGTTTCATATTCAGAGAGCAAAAAGGGATCTTGAAGCACAAGGATTGAAGACCTTAGAAGTCTATCAAGAGTTGTGGCCATTCTTTCTTGCTGAAGCAAAAGAAAAGTGTACTTTTTTTTATACACTTGCACAAGAAAAAAAAATATATAGAGAAGCCCTATGGCTTGCACTCCCAAAAAGTGTTCCTGAACTGAGGATTGTTTCTGAAACTTTACAACTTACGGGAATTATTGATCGTGTTGATCTTATTGATGGATTTATTCCTGTAGAAATTAAAACAGGAAGTGCACCACGTGATGGGGTGTGGAAAGAGCATATGATACAAATTGGAGCGTATATGCTTTTACTAAGTGAACATTATGGAAAAGAGATTTCCCATGGGTATGTTGAATATAGAGCAATTCATGAAAGGAGAAAGATTGTTATGAATGCTTTCCTTCGTGATGAAATTCTTGAATTGATTCAGAAGGTACGAGCTACATTGAATAGTAAAGTATTACCTGCAAAGACCACTGATATAAAGAAGTGTGAAAGGTGCGGTATACGAGACATCTGTTATGCACAATAAGCCCAGAGAAAGCTTTATAAATGTTGGATTTTTCCTTCTTCCCGTGAGCGGCCATAGTGGCCTGGTTCCACCTGTTCCCATTTCGAACACAGCAGTGAAATAGGCCGACGTTCCGTTGCTGTACTGCATTAAATGCGGGAAACTCGGTTCGCTGCTCCACCTTTTATTTTATATCTTCTACTCTATAGGATTAAAACTAAAATAACTTTCTTTAACACAATAATCATTATAAATAATTTTCTCTAGCAAAACTGGATGCTCTTCGCTCATTTCTCTGATTGTCATGTAGGTGGTTGGAAAGAAGAAAAACTGAAAGACCTGAATATGCAGTGCTTTAAGAAAGCTATTGCTCTTGTTATGGAAAGAAACGTTGACTTTCTTTTAATCTCTGGAGATTTGTTTAATACTGCACTGCCACAGATTGATTATATTAAGGAATGTACTTCTGAATTGAAGAAACTCAAAGATGCAAACATTCCTGTATATATGATTGCAGGTTCTCATGATTACTCACCCAGTGGAAAAACCATGCTAGATGTTTTAGAAAAAGCTGGTTTGATTATTAATGTGATGAATTTCCATGAAGATGGAACATTGAAGTTTACTTTAGATAAAACAGGTGCAAAAATTACTGGTATGTTGGGAAAGAAAGGGGGCTTAGAAATTAATGATTATGAAACGCTTCAAACTCAAAATCTCGAAGCTGAAGAAGGTTTCAAAATATTTATGTTTCATACTGCGATTAATGAATTCAAACCACAAGGCTTAGAAGACATGGCTGGAGCAGATGCTGCACATCTCCCAAAAAATTTTCATTACTATGCTGGAGGACATGTCCATTATATTTTTCAGAAAAATTTTGGACAAGGGGTTTTGACTTTTCCCGGTGCATTGTTTCCTAATAATTTTAAAGAAATGGAAGAGTGGCAGTATGGGGGAGTTTATTTTGTAAATGAACATGCTCAATGGGAATATGTCAGGGTGAAAATTAAGGATGTAGAAACATTTTCTATTGCTGTTGATGATTTAAGCCCAGAACAAGCAACAGCAAAAATCTTACAAGAAGTAAAAAAGAAAGACACAAAGGATAAAATTATTACTTTGCGTGTCCATGGAGAGATCCAAGGAAAAAGTTCCGATGTAAATTTTCAAGAAATTCTTACACAGCTCCAAGAAGCCTATTTTGTGCTTAAGAATACAAGTAAATTACAATCTAAGCAAGGAAAAGAAATTACTATGAAATTAGGGACAGTTGAAGAAATTGAAGAAGAGATTCTCAAAGAACATGTTTCTGAAATACAAATAAAAGATATTGAAAAAGAGAAAGAGGAGCATTTTACACAACTCCTCATGCAACTCTTGAATAAAGAAAAAGAAGATGGTGAGAAAGTTCAGGATTTTGAAAAAAGAATTATTTCAGAAGGATTGAAGGTGTTGGACGTTGAAACTGCATAAAATTTGTTTAGAGAATATTCGAAGTTATATTTCAGAAGAAATTGTTTTTCCAGATGGGAAAGTATTGCTCTGGGGGAATATTGGCTCTGGGAAAAGCAGCATTCTTTATGGGATAGATTTTGTACTTTTTGGATTACAAAGAGCAGAACTTGCAGGTGCTTCTCTTTTGCGAAATGGTACTGAAGAGGGATCTGTAGAACTCTTTTTTTCTCTTGGAGATCAAGAATATGCCATTAAACGAGTGCTTAAAAGAACAAAGAATACTGTTGTACAAGATGCAGGACATATTATCCGAAATGGTGTTAAAGAAGAGAAGACTGCCTTAGAATTAAAACAAATTGTGCTTGAACTTTTGCATTATCCTCGAGATCTTATTACAAAAAATAAAACATTGATCTACCGCTATACTGTTTATACTCCTCAGGAAGAGATGAAAACTATTTTGTTGGGCCCGAAAGAAGAGAGGCTAGATACTCTCAGAAAAGTTTTTGGTGTTGATAAGTATAAGAGAATAAAAGAAAATACAAAAATACTCATTTCTGAGTTTAAAGAAAGAAAGAAGATCTATGAAGGGGCAAGCATGGATCTGCCAGAAAAAGTTTTTGAGAAAGAGAAGAAAGAGTTGGAGAAAAAAGAGTTTGGGCAAAAATTTTCTGCAATTCTCCCTCTTTTAGAAGATGCAGAGAAGAATGTTCGGAAGAAAAAAGATGATATTATTTTACTTGAAGGGAAAAAAGAAGAATTTAGCCAGTTGGAAAAAGAATTAGCCCTTTGCAATTTGCGTTTGAATCATTTGTTTTCTGAGAAAGAGCAGATACGAGAAAAAGAAACGCTTCTTACTAAGGAGATTGAATTACTAGAACAAGAAAAATTAGAACTACATGAAGGAACTAAAGAACTTGTAAAAGAACTTGATATGCACATCAATGAGAAGGAAAAAGAACTGCGGGAAATTCTTAATAAAATTCAAGAACTTAAAACGAGGAAAATGCATTCCCTTCATATTCAACAAAAAATTGAGAGTCTTCATACCTGCCCTACTTGTTTTCAAGAAGTTTCTTTAGTCTATAAACAAAAAATTATTGACACTTCTCTTCTTGAGGTAAGCAATTTTGATACAGATATTAAAACTTTTGAAGAAAAACAAGGGCTCTCTGAGGCAGAAATTAAAAAATTTCGTTTAGAGATTGAAGGACTGAAGAAAAAAGAACAGGAATTTGTGCTTGTACAACTCAAACTGCAACACCTTACAAAGAAAAAAGAAGAATTTTCCTCTTTACAAAAGAGAACTATTGAATTAAGCACTTATCTTTTAGAATCAGGCATACAAAAAGCAGAACTGGAAAAAAAACAAGGATCTTTTGCAGCTTTAGATACATTGTATCCTTCTTTACAACAAGAATTACAGCTTGCAGAAGAAAAACTCCAGAAAATCCACCTAGAAAAAACACATATAGATGTTTCACAAAAACATATTTCTCTCCTTTTGAACCATTTAGAACAAGAGATTCAAAAGAAGATTCTTCTTAGAGAAAAAAAAGAAGACCTTAACAAAACCCAATTTTGGCTTAGTGACTACTTTGTTCCTCTTATGGAAGCTATGGAAAAAAATGTACTCTTTAAAGTACATGGAGAATTTAATGCACTCTTTGAAAAATGGTTTACCATCCTTATTGATAACCAGACACTTTCTATGTGCCTTGATGATGAATATTCTCCTAAAATCCAACAGAATGGGTATGATATTGAATATGAATTCCTTTCTGGAGGGGAAAAGACTGCAGGAGCATTAGCATATCGCCTTGCATTGAACCAAGTTATTAATAATCTTCATGTTGGAATCAAAACAGAAGATCTTCTTATCCTTGATGAGCCTACTGATGGATTCAGCCATGAACAGCTAGACAGACTCAAGATCCTTATGGATGAGCTGCGTATTCCACAAATTATTCTGGTAAGCCATGAGCCACAGATAGAATGCTTTGCAGACCATATTATCCGTTTTGAGAAAAGAGATCACATTACAAAAGTTATTTCTTAAGCTCTAGTTTCTGTCGACTGATGAACACAAACTATTTAAATCTCCTCACAATTAATGAGCATATGAAAAGAGGCACACTACTATTTGTTCTCATACTCCTACTTACTATAGGAATTGTATCCGCAGACGAAGGCATATCTTTTACAGAGATTAACTCAAGCACCATTCTTTACCCTGGAGATCTTGGGCAATATACCCTGCTCTTAAAAAATGATGGAGCGCATGAGTTGAAATTACAGATTCAAGCAGAGCCTTATGTTGGTCTGCCTTCTTCCGATTTTGATTATGTTTTTGTTGAGCCTAGTTATGTTGAACTTCAAGGGCATGAAGAAACAGAAGTTGTTGTTTCTCTGAAACTGAAAGAAAACGTTGTTCGACAGAAGAGATATAAAACGTATGTTACTGCAGAAGCTTTAAACCTTGAAGGTATTTCTACTACTTATGATCTGCAAGTTTTTGCTATGCCACCACAAAGTGCCATTAGTGCAACACTTTCTGAATCTGCAGAGCGTGTTGGACCAGGTGGAGATCTCAGCATTGATGTGCATTTGAAAAATAACCTTGCACAAAACTTAAACAATGTTGATGTGTATGTTTCCAGTGATATTTTTGAGGATCAACAAACTATTGAGCTTTTCAAAGGCCAAGAAAAAGATTTAGAATATGTTTTTACTATCCCAAGA
>Ga0209211_10000459_pt1 | contig 82805 bp, 66 predicted proteins | sample RifGroA2_FD_183992 | JGI IMG/M metagenome (GOLD analysis project Ga0209211, IMG submission 183992) | Groundwater microbial communities from Rifle, Colorado, USA - Groundwater A2 (SPAdes) (version 2) | ecosystem: Environmental > Aquatic > Deep subsurface > Groundwater | place: Rifle, Colorado... | reverse complement strand
GGATAAGCATCTTGGAACGTTCGTCAGAGGTGTCGATATTGTCCGCTGCCGAGAGGATGGTAATCCCGAGGGAATCGAAGAGTGCCACGGTATGCAGCGTCATGAGGTTGCTTCGGGAAAGACGCGACAAGTCGTCGACCAGGACGGCGTCGAATTGTCCATCCTGGCCCGCAGTGATCAGCGCGGTAAGGGATGACCGATCGTTCCTGGCCCCGGAAACGGCATCGTCGTGATAGATGTGGTCCTCCAGAACCTCGATCCCACGCTTTTCTGCAAGGCGACGGCACGAGGCGATCTGGTCCGGGATGCTCGTCGGACTGCACGCTTCCGAACTGTACCTTGCGTAGATGGCCGCCCTCATCACCGGCCTCCCTTCTCCCAATCTTCTATATCTTTAGGATCCGCCGTCTCTCTCATCCGTCGGACATACTCATGCGCAAGTATCTCGGCGACGTGGTCCAGGAACTCACGGAATTCGGGGTGGTCGGACGGATTCCAACCGTCGCAAGTCTGCTCAGCCGTCCGATAGCCAATGATTTCCGCTGGTACGCCGCCCATCGCCTCTCAGCCACCCGCCGCCTGTCTCTTCACCATCGAAGGTCGTCGCCATAACGACTTAACGCCGATTATGAGTGCCGCTAATTGGCATTATATCCATATAACGCTAATTTATGTCAAGCGTTATATGCGTATTACAGGAGAAACGCCGATTATTTGCCAACGTCTTCGGCATGTGCCAAACTTGGGTACATGGACAGGCTTAAGCGGAACATCCGCTACCTTCTTTGGAAGGAAGGTACGGAGCGAAAAGACTGGCCCTCTAAACTGGCCGAGCGGCTCGGCTGTCCCCTCCAGAGAGCGGAGGATTTATTGGAGGGAGAAGGGAAAAACCTTACACCGAAAGAGAAGAAGGCTCTGGAAAAAGCAACGGGGCTTGCTCCTGAAGAATTTTCCGGGAATCTGCTTGAGAAGCATGACGTGGATATCCTCGTTGAAAACATCCGTCACCTTATCGACGGCCTTCCACATGGGCAGAAGAAAGAGTTCGCCGCCAAGCTGGGAGTCGATGTCACGACGGTTTCCCGCTGGATCGGCGGCGCTCAGCGCCCGACGAAGAAAAAGTTGGAGGAGATCGGCAAGTATTTCGGTCTGCCACCCGGAACCGACCTTGATTCCGAAGCAATATTTCTTTGGACGGAGCCGATCAGTGAGAGTCAGATGAAAAGTTGGATTACAGAAACAATCCTGCGGGTAGATGGGAAAACGCTGAGAGAAATTTATCCGGCATTGAGGAGGTTGCTAAAGAAATAGATCTTACCCATGAACAATCGCCAATACCGGATCTGTTGTTTCCTTTCTTTAATTGGGAGGGACGATGGGGACATTGCGAGAAGTGTTCGAATGGTCCAAGGGGTTGCCAGATTGGCAGTCGGACGCCATCCGCCGCATCTTTGATAAGGATGAGATGGCGGAACCGGACCTGGATGATCTCCTCGCGCTCCTCAAGACCACGCACGGCATCTCTGACCCGCGGGGTCGCACCGCACGACGTCTTACCGCCGATCTGATCCCCGTTACGCCTACGGAAGGCAGCAGGACGGTCCTGAAGGCCATCAAGGAAATTCGGAACGTCAACGCCATCGCTCCTGATCAAAGGATTGAATTTGCTTCCCTGGGCCTGACCGTCATTTATGGCGACAACGGCTCCGGCAAGTCGGGCTACTCACGAGTCCTGAAGCGAGCGTGCCGCGCGCGCGACCGCGGCAGGAACGTCTTGCCAAACGCTTTCGCTCCGCCAGCCGAACGGGGAACTCCCCAGGCGGTATTCGAATTCGAGGCCGAGGGGCGTGCGCAATCCGCTGCATGGAGGGATGGAACTCCTTGCGACGAAGCGCTTTCTGCGATCGCGGTTTTCGACAATCTTTGTGCGCGGACGTATCTCGATAAAGAGCACGACGTCGCTTATATCCCGTACGGGCTCGGCATCTTCAGGGAGTTGGCGAAAGCCTTCGATGGATTGCGGAATCGCCTGAAGAAGGAGCAGGAGCTTTGCACGGTCAATTCGGGCGAGTTTTCCGATCTCTCTGGCGAGACGGCCGTTGGTCGTTTGATATCAAGCTTGTCACCTTCCACGACTCCGGCGTCCGTTAACCGCCTTGCGAACCTCTCGGAGGACGAAAACGCCCGGCTGAATATCTTGGACAAGAGCCTTCGTGAAAACGATCCGAAGGGGAAAGCGGAAACACTCCGGCGTTTGAAGACCCGAGTTGACCGCTTCGGCGTTGCGTTTGCGTCGTTGGTCGAAGCATTTTCCGACGTGTCTCTGGTCCGCGTACGCGATGTGGACACGTCGTTTACGGTGGCACGAGACGCCGCCAGGATCGCCGCGGTTGCGCTTTTCGAGGGAGAAGAACTTCTTCCCGGCACCGGCGGCCAGGTTTGGAAAGTGCTCTTCTCTGCGGCGAAGAAGTTTTCCGAATCCGACGCCTACCCGAATCAACCCTTCCCCGTGATTTCCGATGGTGCACGTTGCGTCCTCTGCCAGCAACCGCTGACGGACGGTGGGCCGAGACTTTCCCGATTCTTCGCCTTCATCCAGCAGGAAACCGAGCAGGCAGCACGGAATGCTGAACAAAAGGTCAAGGAGGCCCAAGAGCAGATTGCCGTGTTAACGCCGGAGACGGTATTGTCCGATGAAGCTCTCTTTACGGAAATCGAGGATCTCCAAGAACCGCTTCCCCGGGGCATCCGCGATTTTGTCGACGCACTTGTCCAGCGGAAGGCGCACATCCTGACCGCCCTGCAATCACACCAATGGACATCCCTTCCTGTGCTTCCGTCGGACCCGATTCCGTCTCTCCGTGCTCTTTCCGGGAGACTCACGTCCGAAACCGCAGAACTGGAACGCGCTGTGGTAGGCGAGGAAAGGAAGAAGATCGAAGCCGAATACCGGGAGCTCGATGCGCGACGCAAACTTTCCGCCCGCAAAGACGCGGTCCTGGCCGCCATCGGCAAGCTTCAGATGCTAAAGAAATTGCAGGCCTGCTTCCGGGCGGCAGACACTACCGCAATTTCAACGAAATCCACGGAGATGCAACAGAAGCGAATTTCTGCCGACCTTTCAGCGGCGCTCAATCGTGAGTTTGTCGGGTTAGGGGCAAGACACTTGAGGGTGGTATTGGCCCCACGAACCGAACGGGGGAAGCCGCTTCAGAAACTGAAGCTGGACCTTCCGTCTCCGCCCCCCGGCGCCGAAGAAATCTCCTCGATCCTGAGCGAGGGCGAACAGCGGATCCTGGCGATCGCGTCCTTTCTGGCGGAGGCGTCTCTCGCTCACCACGGATCGGGACTGGTGTTCGACGATCCCGTGTCCTCCCTCGATCACAAATACCGCCAGTATGTCGCAGAGCGCCTTATTGCAGAAGCGGCAAAAAGACAGGTCATCATCTTCACTCATGACGTCGTTTTCCTGTTCTGCCTGCGAGAGGCATGTGAGCAAAAAGAGGTCCCCTTTCTAGCGCAGTGCCTTGTCTCCGAAGGGAAACAATTCGGCGTCGTTCGGCGAGACCTGCCATTTATAGCAAGAAGCTCTGTGAGTCGCATCGGATACCTTCGTGACATCCATCAGCGAGTGGAAAAGCTCTACCGAACGGGAGACGCGGACGGGTACGAATACCTTGTCCGCTCTGGATACGGCCTGCTCCGGGATAGCTGGGAACGCATGGTTGAAGAGGTATTGTTAAACGACGTCGTCCAGCGGTTTCGCCGGGGGGTAGAAACGAAGAGATTGCGCCCGGTATTTGTCGACGATCCTGACGTCAAGACGATCTATTTTGCCCACTCCAAATGCTCTCGTTACGAGCACGATTGCGCCCGCGAGCTACAGATGCCTGTGCCACCCCCGGACGAATTTCTTGGGGATGTTGAAGAACTTGTGATGTACCTATCCGTCATAAAAAAACGTGCCGAAGGTGTGAGAGAGAAAAGAAGGTCTTTATTCGAGGCACCGTCGCTACCGAAATGAGAATCGCTTCCATGCATGACATCCGAATCCACTTATTCTTCGACGATATGCAGGCCTGGATCCGTAAGAACGCGTGCTATTGCCGATAAGGATAAGAGTGTTTCGCTTAAAACACAGTATCCGAGAAGGCTCCCGTTCTATATTGCCAGGTCGAACGGTAAGTCGCTGATGTCCCGAAGCCGACGGCCTTCTACAAGGGATTGAAGGAGTTCCCACGAGTCTCCCAAGCCTCTTTCACGCTCCAGTTCCTCAACAACTTCCAGTAGCTCGTACAAGGCGCCGTGGTAGGTGCAATCGATATCGCCCGTTCCCATAGCGATTGATGCAAGCCTTGAAGGTGTGGGCTCGAAAGTTACGGCTGTAATGCAGGGGGTTCTCCCTTTTCGGTTCCTGATGAGGTTGAGCGCTTCTGTCCGGGTGTTTTGTGCTCTGTCACTTCTCATTGTCCACTTGCAAGAGATACTTGCATGAAGAATATCACGCGGCTTTTCAGTGTTTGCTTCGAGCAGCGGAGTTAGCCTTGCCGCTTTGTCGCCTCTCCTGATCAGGACTTCCTTCCGGTTCACATCCTCATTCTTAATTTGAGACCTGGACACCACAATATCTGGAGTGATTAAGTAGTCGCCGCCGAGCGCCGATTTAAGCTTGGGATATTCTTTCAAAAATCGGTCTAAGTCCCCCAGATGCTCATATTGTTCGTAGCGAGCGATACCGTTCGCGAATTGCCTTATCTCAAATTTCCACTTCCCCGGACGAATTTGTCCCAACTTGTTAAAGGCTTCGCGGAGAAAACCCGCCGTGTGGTTTACAAACAAAGTTCCGGCCGTCTGTCCTTCCGGTGGCTTTTCACACGCAGGGCAACCGAGCATTTGAGAAAGTCGATACGCAATGAGGACACTTGCCTTGCTGTCCTTGTCTGCGCATGAGTAGGCAGGGGTCTTTTCATTTAAGGTCTTATCGACGAAGTATACGATTCCTCCTTTTCCATTCTTCTTTGGCCCCAATATGTCTCTGGATATCACTCGATGGAAATCACTTCGAAGGTCATGGAGGAGGCCATTTTTCATTCGGCGTCATCCTTTCTGTTGTCGGGTCCGCATAAGAATCGCCTTAGCTTCCGGATTACTAACATTTCATCCTTTACTTGGCACTCCCATATCACGAGGGACCGCCACCCCGCTTGCGACAGGGCACGCCTGATCCGCTTGTCACGCTCGATGTTCCCCGAGAGCTTCTTCTCCCAGAATGCAACATTGCTTTGCGGGCGCATTCCCCTCGGACATGGGGTGTGGCCATGCCAGAAACAGCCATGAACTAAGATGACCTTCCGATGCCGAGCTAAGACGATGTCGGGAGTTCCGTGCATACTCCGCACATGAAGACGAAAGCGGAACCCCAATCTGTGCACGATGCTTCTTACGATCCGTTCAGGCGCCGTATCACGTCCCTTGACGCGTGACATTATACGACTACGTTCTTGCTTGGAGAATCTATCCACTATTCCCCAATAGAAGCGCATATACGCAATCGGCTACGCGTGCCGCCAACATAGGGGGAACAGCGTTTCCGATCTGCTTGGCGATCTCGGTTTTCGGGCCGACGAAGCGGAACGAGTCCGGAAAGGTTTGGAATCTTGCCGCCTCGCGATGAGTAATCGGTCTATGTTCCGCCGGGTGCAGATAACGCCCCTTTTCGGGCTTGAAAAATTCGGTTCGAATGGTGAACGCGGGTTTGTCCCACCAGAGACGTCCGAAAAGATCGGTCCCGCCGGACTTCTTCCGGATCCAGCACCCGGGAGTCAGTTTCGGCGCCCTGCGCTGGAGATCGAATCGGTTCATCCCTTCCTTTGGGATTGCCTTGTATCGCATAACGCTGACGTCGGTAGGATTGCGACCGAAGTGAATGTCGAGCGGAGGCGGTTCATCGCGAATCTCGGTTCCGACCGGAGTGGGAAGATCCTCGATGACATCGCGTACATTGCGCCAGCACTCAGGGAATGACACGTATCCTCTGCCGTTCGATGCAAAGAGCGGCTTCCCGTTATTCGGATTGTAGTGGGTCTTTCTTGGAGGAAATACGACCTTGGGATCGGCGAAGCGGCAACCAATGATGAATGCGCGCCAGCGCGTCTGCGGCACACCATAGTCCGCAGCGCAAAGCTTACCCCAAGCGAGATTGAAGCCGAGATCCTTCGCCGCCTCGAGAATCTCGTTATGCTCGGACGAGCCAAGCAGTTGTGGGACGTTTTCCATAACGAATATTTGAGCCTTGGCACGCTTAACGACCTCAAGGAATGGTCGCCATAACTGCTTGCGGAGGTCTCCTTCCCGATTCTTGTTGAGAAGGCTAAATCCTTGGCAAGGGGGCCCCCCGATTACCACATCGGCTTTGGGGATAGGGGTGTCGGGATCATTGAGCAGATCGACGATATCGCCAAGCCGGCAGCGGTCATCGAAGTTCCGGTTGTATGTGTCCACGGAAAACTTATCGAAGTCATTCGCCCATACCGACTTGAAACTATGACCGAAGTTCTTGGTGAAGCCGAGAGTCAGGCCGCCTGCCCCGGCGAACAGGTCAATCAGTTTGAAAGATATTCCGTTCTGGAGAATCTCATTTTGGAGGCGTGATCGGTAAACGCTTTCCTCATCAATACACACTTGCTTCAAGGCTCGCCGTCCTATCCGCACCTACGCTTCTCCATCGTCTGTTTTCACGGATGATAGCATAGGGGCTTGGGTATTTCCATTGTCCTCCTGCATGCTTCATGCCATAAAATATCAATTATTTCAGTGATATATGAGGTGGATCATGTTTCTAAATGGTGCGGGAATCATACGGTTTGGAGGAGGAGAATCGGTATGTGTACAAGATCGGCCTAGGGAGCCAGAGGGGCGAAAAAGCGCCTACTTTCACGCCATCTATTAAAGGCTAAGGTAACTCGCGGGCATACTCGACGCCTGTTCGCGGCGACGGTGCCTACAGCGCGCCCGGCTATATACCCTTCTTTCTCAGATTGATGCTCGTCCTGCCACACTCGCAACGGACCGACTCGGGAGTTTCCCGATCCGGCGACACTCGGAGGTACTCGTTGCAATCCGAGCAGGTGAAACCATCCAGGAAATTCCGGAACGCCTTTACCACGGGTTCAAAGTCCTCCTTGCACAAATTGTCCCAGGAGTTGAAGTGTACTGCGACGTTTACCTGCCACTGCTCGGCGTTCGTGGTCTTGGCTAGGATGTCAAACGCGGATTCTCGAGCGGCAATCTGGTCGATGACCTCCCTCTGGTTCCACGAATTCGCAGCTTCCTTCGCACGGGCATACAGCTTTCGCATATGCATGGCCGCTGAGGGGAGAAGCTCGCCAAGCTGGTATTGGGCATCACCGCGAAATTCTACCGGAGCGCGCAGACGGTGGCACAACTCCGTCGACGCGTATTCGAGGTAGTGCCGAAGAAGAGCGGCAGCCGCCCGCACATCGTTTTTCTTCAGATCGTCGTCGATCTCTGTCCACACATCCCTTTCATCCCATCGAATCGGCCCCTCGTCAACGCTCCAGCTTCTAAAGTGTACCGCTGACCGTCCGCCGATAAGCCCCTCCGTCCTCATGTGGCGCAACCACACCGGGTCATGCGTGGTCATGATAAATTGCGTGTTCGGAAACTCCTTCTTCAACAGGGCACAGACCTCGCGACGGTGACCCGCGTCCACAGACATAAGGACATCGTCGAGCACCGCGAAGGTGAACTGTGTGCCATGCAGGTAATTCATTAGAGCGAGATACAGGCACACACCCATGGCATCCTGGTGCCCCTCACTGTGATATGCGCCCGGCGGGAAGAAGCCGCGACCGTAGAAATCGACGTCGAAACCGAGTTTTCCCATTGACGGTAGGAGACGAGCCTCGAACCTGCCTTCATCGTTGCGGTTGACGCAACGGTACAAGGCAGCGAAGTCCTTCTCGACATCCGAGTAGATCCCCTCGAGGACGCTGTCACTTGTAGCAGTGTAGATCTCGAATACTTTGCGCGCTTGCTGCGCCTGCGCCTTGGCCGCCTTTTGCTTCCGCATTGCCTCGCGCCAGACTTCAAGCCGCTCCTGCGCGACCGTGAGCCACTCCCGGGCAGCGTCCTGCTTTGTCGGTTCCGGGAGCACTGCGACCGCCTTTTCAAGCGCCCCAATCGCGTCGAAGACGGGGCGCGGGACGGTCGGGATGTTCCTGAGGACCGTGATCGTCTCCACCACCGGCAGGAAGGTGGTCAGCCTTTCAACCGCAGCCTCGCAAATGGCGCTGTAGTCGCGGGCGGTTTGCATGTCCACAGGCGGCGTCGCGAGCATGCCGTAACGAACCAGCATATCGGTCGAGGTCTTCACCTTCCTGAGGGCCGTAACCAACGGAGCCATCTTCGTTTCCGCTGCCTTGCGCTTTCTCGATACCTCCTCCAGGTGGTCGATCTTGGCTTGAACGTGCTTCTTTAGTTCGCCAAGATCCCAAAAGGTATCGCAAAACGGACATGCGCTGGCTTCCATGAAATCCATCCCGGTTGCATAGAAGGTCTCTCGTTTCATACTTGCCGCAACTATCGGATCGTCGGCGAGAGCGGTGAGATCAGCCATCACCTCGGCAACACGAGCGCCGATCGGCGAGCTAACGATTTCCGTGACTGCGTCGTGGGCAGCTTGAATATCCGTTAGAGCTTGGGCCTTGGGAATACGTTGGGGCTTCGACGGACCCGGCGTCGCCATCCCGTCCTTTAGAGATGTTGTCTCAGTCATACCTACAAGTATCGGGAGGCCAAGGATCGCGCGCTGGATGTTTGCGGCGGAGATCACCTTCTCCGTTATTAGTTCGGATATCTCGAGCGCACGCAGGAGGTTGTCTCGAGCATGCGTTGCCGCTGCCACGAGCGGGGTCGACTGCTTTTCACAAGTGTTCGCGATCTTCTGCAGGCAGGCCCGGACCTTTTCCACCTGATCGAGGTGGAGTAGCGCCTGGACTTCCTCCGCGCGCTTCCCGGGCGTCGCAAGCACGTATCGGATCAACTCCCGGCGCGAGAGAACGATCTCGGGATGTGTCTCCAGTTGCCGCAGCACTTCAAGTGCCGCTTGATCGTGCGGAGTAACATGGACGGACGCTGGGGACTTTAAGGTTCGCTCGATGGTGATGGTCTTGCTTTGGCTGGGAATCGCGACCTTGACTGTCACGCGCGCCTTATCGGGATCGTTCCGCTTGTCTACGTGGGGCCCATGTTGTTTGAGGGAGATGTCGCCTCTTCCCTCTCCAGAAAGACGAGACACGTTTCCAGTAAGCGCGAATTCCAAAGCGTCAACCACGCCGCTCTTACCCGTCCCATTAGACCCACAAATGGCGAAATTCTTGCCCTTGAAATCCAAGGTTAGATCGCGGATGCCGCGAAACTGCTTTATCGTGATCGAATCGACCCGGATCACGGCAGCGGTTCCTCGGAAAATATGGCCATCTTTAACGCGCGCTCGGTAAACGATTTTTCTTCTATGAGCGCCTTGCGAAGCCGGGCGACCAACTCGACAGGCACGCTGACTTCTTCAAGGTCCTCAAGAAACTTCTCGAAGATCTGCGCGGGGACATCCGGTTTTCTCTCTGCTCTTGGTGATGAAGTCATCCGGTGACCTTTCGGATTCAGATCGCGTGTTCCTGTTTTTGCCGAAGAATTGAGTGGTTGGATGCCGTAGATAACAGGAACAACAGAATGCGGCATGCACTATGACAATTGGCGATCTGTGGACTACCCATGCCAATAAATAGCACTAGGCATTATATTCGTCAATTGATGAGGGATGGAATGAGCCTTGTGAAGACTGTGTGTAGGAGAGGGAGTTCTCATCAAGATATTGGAACATTACGTTCAAGGAAGGAGCGCCGTCGCTTAGCAGATCTCCATTCGCTTCCTATCGGCTGGAATCTCCAGTGGAGATCGCCAACGCTCTCGCTACTTTATCAAGGGGTGAAGAGTAAAAGGATCGGCAACGAACCTTGCCCCAAGTTGGATATATCCGCCTGAAGGAAGTGTTGGCGATCTTTCCGGTCTCGAAATCTACGTGGTACAAAGGTATTGCCGATGGCCGGTATCCAAAACCGACGAGGCGGCTTGGCCCCCGGATTGCGGCGTGGGATGTGAACGATATACGTCCTCTACTCGAAAAACCAGTGGCATAAAGCAAGGTAGTACTGTTCGGGCGGCACTTTCCCTAGGATTGGGGAGGGACCATCCAGAAGATTTCTGGGGAGTAAGACCGCTTGCGTGTACGGTCAAAAAGGAGTGAGGGCTACTTTCCCATAAATGATCCTTTATGGGGAAGTATCCCTAGGCCAATACAGGATAGACAAGGGAAATGGGCCGGGTTATTAGACTCCCGCATACATCGAAAATGGGAAAGTTGCCCCCAAAGAGGGTCCCAAACATCGAACGGCGCTCCCGAGAGTATCTCTCCCCTGCTGAGGTCGACTCGATGATCGCAGCTGCGAAGAACACCGGCGGCACGGCCACCGGGACGCAGCACTGATCCTTCTAACCTACCGACACGCGGGCCGAGTATCGGAGGTGATCCGCCTGGCGGCGAGATCAGGTGGACCTTGGACAGGGCGTGTTGCACGTCAACCGGCTCAAGAACGGAACACCCTCAGTGCATCTCTTGCGAGGCCATGAGATCCGGGCGTTAAGGAAGCTGTTCCGGGAAAACCCGGACTCGCCGTCTGTCTTCTCCACTGAGCGCGGAGGTCCAATGACAGCTGCGACGGCTCGGAAGATCGTCTCTCGGGCCAGGGAACTGGCGGAGATCGGGTTTCCTGTCCACCCCCCATGTTACGGTGCGCGGCCGGATACTATCTTGCCTCCAAGGGGCATGACACCCGGGCAATCCAGGCGTACATGGGGCACAAGAATATCCGCACACGGTGCGGTACACGGAGTTGTCGCCTGATAGATTCAAGAACTTCTGGAAGGATTGATTAGAGGAACGATTGTAGCCGGCAACCAATGAGCATGCCCTTCTTCGTATCTTCTTCAGCTTGATGTCTTCCGATACTCCCACGGCGAAAGCGGGTTGGCTGCTGAAGGGGGGCAGGTATGGGGTTCCCTCTCTGTACACCCGAATACGAATATACAACTGTCCCTGATTGGGAAGGTACTCCCCATAAGGGCGTCTTAAAAAAGAGTAAAGGTCCCCCGATCTTCGACATTTTCCAAGGAATGAGTCCGGCCACTTTCGTTTCAGTACAGGAACCGGGTGTTTCATAAATGAAAAATACGGTACGGATGCTTTGTTGGCAGCGACCATGTGAAACAGATATATCGGAAAATTATTTAATAAAAATAGCTAATTACGCCGGAAGTCGTTAAGCATCTCAAGTAACCACAGATTTTCGGCCTGCCGTTTGCTGCCACGAATCATATTGTTCGACCCTTCGATGGAGATGCTGTATGAAATAGGGCCAGTACATCTCAACATAATAATAGTGAATTTCGCCATTATCGGTTGCTGTAGGAAAGGGTGTGGGAAGTGATATTTTGCCCTTATGTCGAAGGGTTACTAGGAGAATAGCATGGACCCAAAGGACAAGGATGTCGTAATAGTCGGCGCGGTTCGTACGGCGATAGGGAAGTTCGGTGGCAGTTTGAAGGATCTCAGGGCGTACCAGTTGGCGGGAGCGGTCATGGAGACGGCACTTGCCCGTGCTGGAGTCGAGAAGGCCGCCGTCGACGAAGTTATTGCTGGTGATTGCATCCAGTGCGTCGACGAGGCGAATACCGCTCGTACGGCCGCACTTTCGATAGGGATCCCCGTCGAAGTGCCGGCGTATACGGTGCAGAAACAGTGCTCTTCTTCCATGCAGGCTCTCTCTTGCGCACGGACCCAGATCCTGGCAGGGGATGCGGACATTGTTCTTGTTGTCGGGGTCGAGTCGATGAGCAACGCACCATACGTCCTGAAGACAGCCCGTTGGGGGCAACGCCTCAATCACGGGGAGTTGACCGACGCGATCTGGGAGTTGCTGTATTCGGGCAGTGGCCTCCTTGGTCGCCGGATGATCATGGGGGAAACCGCCGAGAACCTTACGTTGAAGTACGGCATCTCCCGCCAGGAGCAGGACGAGGTGGCCCTCCGCAGCCATCGGAATGCCGAGCGGGCCGTGAGGAACGGAACGTTCAGGGAGGAGATCGTCCCGGTGGCCGTCAACTCCGGAAAAGGGATGTCGAACGTCGACACGGACGAACATCCGCGGATCGGGCTGACCATGGAGGAGTTGGCTGCCTTGAAGCCGGCATTCCGGAAAGACGGGACTGTCACGGTCGGCAACTCCTCGGGGATCAACGATGGGGCGGCCGCAATCGTTGTGGCAAGCCGGATAAGGTCCAGGGACCTCGGGATTGCACCTCTGGCCCGCATCGTTGCACAGACCAGCGCCGGTGTTTCGCCGGAGATCATGGGGTACGGTCCTGTTCCGGCCACACAGAAATTGCTTGGCCGTGCCGGCGTTCCCCTGAAGGAGATCGGGCTGATCGAGGTCAACGAAGCCTTCGCTGCACAGTACATCGCCTGCGAGAAGGGGCTTGGCCTCGATCGTGAGAAGGTCAATGTCAACGGCAGCGGGATCGGGATGGGGCACCCGGTGGGATGTACCGGGATCCGTCTGGTCGTTAGCCTTTTGCACGAGATGCGCCGGCGGAACGAGAGGTACGGTCTGGCAACGCTTTGCGTGGGCGGGGGAATGGGGATGAGCACGCTGCTGGAACTTGAAAATTAATCAGGTTGAGGTGATCGGATGCTCCTTGGGAAATTAAAAGGCGCGCAATATCTGCTGGCGGAATGTTCCCCCTGGGATGTCTTCAGTCCGGAGGATTTCAGTCCGGAGCAGAAACAGCTTGCGGAAACGATCGACCAGTTCGTTTCCAAAGATATTCTTCCTAACGTTGAAAAGCTTGAGCATCAAGACTTCGGACTGATGATCAACTTGCTGAAAAAGTGCGGCGAACTTGGATTGCTGATGCTCGAGGTCCCCGAAGAGTATGGCGGACTTGATTTGAGCAAGGCAACCGCGATCCTTGTGGCGGAGAAGATCTCCCGATACGCCAGCTTCACGGCCGCGTTCATGGTCCAGACCGGAATCGGCATGCTGCCCTTGGTGTATTACGGGACCCCCGCGCAGAAGGAGAAGTATCTCGGGAAACTCATCAGCGCCAAGTGGATATCCGCCTACTGCCTCACGGAGCCCGATTCCGGAAGTGACGCGATGGGGGCCAAAACCACCGCCACGCTCTCTGGGGACGGGAAGCATTACATTCTGAACGGGACCAAGCAGTTCATCACCAACGGCGGATTCGCCGATCTGTATACCGTGTTCGCGAAGGTGGACAGGAAGCAATTTACCGCCTTCCTCGTCGAGAGATCGTTTGGAGGGATCTCTCCGGGGCCGGAGGAGAAGAAGCTCGGAATCAAGGGGTCGTCCACAACGCAGGTGATCCTCGAAGACGTCAAGGTACCCGCCGAAAATGTTCTGGGGGAGATCGGCAAGGGGCACAAGATCGCCTTCAACGTGTTGAACGTCGGGAGATTCAAACTGGGAGCCGTGGTGACCGGCGCGGCGAAGGCCGCTCTGGTCGAGGGCGTGAAGTACGCAAACCTGAGGAAACAGTTCGGCGTTCCCATCGGAATGTTCGGCGCAATCCGGGAGAAGATCGCGGATATGACAGCCGCCATCTTCGCTTCCGAGTCGTTGGTCTATCGCCTCGCCGGGATGATCGACGACCACCTGGAAACCATCCCCAAAGGGGGAGCGGATTACTACGACGCGTACATGCGAGGGATCGAGGAGTACGCGGTCGAGTGCGCCATCGCCAAAGTGTTTTGCAGCGAGGTGCTGGCCAAGGTGGTGGATGACGTGGTGCAGATCCACGGAGGATACGGATTCATCCAGGAGTACCCCGCGGAGCGATTCTTCCGGGACGAAAGGGTCAACCGGATTTTCGAGGGCACCAATGAGATCAACCGCATCCTGATAGCGGGGAACCTGTTTCGGCGCGCGGAGAAGGGAGAGATTCCGCTGTCGCGCGAAGCGGGAAGGGCTTTGGAATATCTTTCAGGATCGAAGGACGACGCGGGAGATGACTCCGGCATTCTGGCCGCGGAAAAGAAACTATCGAGAAACCTGAAGCGGGTCTTCCTGTCGGTTGCCGGAATGGCTTCGGAGAAGATTAAAGGGCGACTGAAGGACGAACAGGAGATATTGATGACACTCGCGGATGTCGCCATAAATATCTTCGCTCTCGAGAGCGCTGTTTTGCGGGCTGGGAAGGTGATGGAAACTCTCGATGGCAGGGGAAGGAATTGTCTGGGTGCGGTGATTAAAGTCGTTTCGTGGAACGCTGCGGAGGCCGTCGCCTTGGCGGCGCGCAAGGCGGCCTTTTTCCTTGGAGAGCCTAAACAACTACTGGATGGGATCCAAAGGCTTACCCGATACGACGCAACAGGACTTCTACAGTCGAAACGTCAATTGGCGGATTCCGCGTTAGAGAGCGAGAAATACGTATTCGAAGTGTGAGGATCCCGCCCAATCCTGCGGTTACACCTTTCTTATGTTTCATAAATGCAACAAGGTATTTTCATTAATGGAAATTAGCTTCACATGGTCAATAATGGACATCATCGGGGCGGGTCCGTCGAAGTAAAAATGTGCTATCATTTTAAGTTGTTACATGAATACTCAATTTTTTGGGGTATTCCCGTACAAAATAATATATTTTGGCCTGGTAATTGCTTGTAGGAATGAGAAAGGTATAAAAAGATACTATAAAAGGAACTGCAATTACTGGAACCTTTAATTATTGAAGGAAGGTATTTTAAAATATGAATCATACTGTTTTGTTGGCGGAGCGATATTCTAAATTTAGTTATGATATGTTTACTAAAAATGCATTACAAAAAGCAAAAGAATGCATAATTGATTATGTTGGCTGTACTTGTGCTGGATTATTGTTTGATTCAAGCAAAATTATATATAATTTTACATTAGAAAACCATGCAAGGGGAAAATGCACTGTAATAGGCAGTAAGGAGAAGCTTGCTCCGGTTGGAGCTTGCCTAGTAAATAGTTCGACTGGGCATGCCCCCGAACTGGATGACACAAGTATGAAAAGCGGATTGCATGTTGGAGTAGTTGTTATTCCAACAGCATTGGCGATTGCCGAAAATTTGGGATTGGGGGGTAAGGATCTTTTAACTGCCATAATCGCTGGCTACGAAATGAGCATTAAAGTGGGACAAGCCAGCAATCCTCGAGCATTGCTTGCCCGTGGGTATCATCCGACTTCTCTCTGTGGCATGTTTGGGGCGGCTATAACCGCATCACGATTAATGGGTTTGAGCCCGATCCAAACCGCCAATGCCTTGGGAATTGTGGGTAGTTACGTTGCCGGAAACTTGGAATGTTACAGTGATGGAAGTTTTACAAAAAGGCTGCATCCAGGGATTGCTTCTTCATCTGGGGTTACTGCAGCAATATTAGCAAGCAAAAATTTTACAGGTCCAAAAAGTATTCTTGAGGGGCCAAGGGGGTTTTTTCATGCGTATTGTGAAAATCCAAAACCGGAAACATTACATATAATTGACGGTTTTGAAATAGAAACGATAAGTTTTAAACCTTATTCCTGCTGCCGATTAAATCAAGGACCAATTGACGGTATTTTAGATATATGTTCGAATCATAAAATTAATTATAAACAAATTAAGTCGATCATAATAGAGTTAACAAAAACATATTATGACATTGTAGGACAACCCGCAGATATAAAGTTCAACCCCAAAAATGTTGTTGATGCACAGTTCAGTGCGCCATACAGCGTAGCAATAGCTTGTATTGAAGGGAAGGCATTTTTAGAAGAATACAGCGATGCGGCGATCCAAAGACCCGATGTGCGGGAATTCATGAAAAATATCATCGTTAAACATGATGCTGATTTGGATAATGATGCTCCAGGAATATACCCCGTAAGGGTAACAGTATTAATGAATAATGGGGAAAGGTTTACCAAGAGGGTAGAACATGTAAAAGGAGACCCAGAGAATCCTTTTACAAGAGAAGATATCATAAACAAATTTAACACATTAGCCCAAGAATCGACGTTAAGTTATGAAAAAAGAATTAAGTTAATTGAAGCTACAGATAATTTAGAAAATATTGATAGTATTAATATGTTTACTGATTTATTGCCATAAAATGTCATATTATGTGTTGCGAATATTAATGCAATAATTTTATTTGTATGATAACGGAAGGGAATAAAGTGCCACAATGATCAATATAAAACATTTAAATATATTACCGCATGCTAAACGAAATTATCCCCATGTATTTGACCCGCTTGAAATAAGGGGATCTGTTATTAATAATAGAATTGTTTTTCCACCTTGGGGATTAAGATATGCCAACAATGAAGGATATCTTACAGATAAGCTAATAAAATTTTATATAGACATGGCTAAAGGCGGTTGTGGTTTAATATATACAGGTGCCGCCGCGGTTTCATTAGATGCCGTTGCACGCGGTTATGAAACATATATGCGCCTTGATAATGACAGTTATATTCCAGAATTAAAAGAATTATTTGATCAGATAAAAAGATTAGAATCTGTCCCGGCAATACAAGTGGCTCATGGTGGTGCTCAGGTACCGAGTCCTGGTCCGGGATTTGACGCAATATTGTCTCCAAGTGGGATACCGATAGCGCCTATCTTGGCCAAGAGTTCAGAATATAAATTGAAAATAATGACAATTGATGAAATAAAGCAATGCATACAAAATTTCATTAAAGCCGGAGTACGTGGAATTGAGGCAGGTGCTACTGTTATCGACGTACACGCTGCTCATGGTTATATGCTTATGCAATTTTTGTCTCCGCGGTTTAATAAAAGAAAAGATCGATACGGTGGTTCTATTGAAAAAAGGAATCGTATACTCGTAGATATTATAAATGGCATTAGACAAAAAAGCAAAGATGTTATAATTTCTGTCAGGCTTAGTATAAAGGAATTTGTTAAAGGAGGTCTTGAGCCGGAAGATTATAAAATTATTATACCTATGTTAGAGGAAGCTGGTGTTGATATTCTAAACATATCAGTAGGTACGGTAGCAGAATCCATGGATAAACAAGTGCCTATTAAGGCTTTAGGAGAAACCCCTTACGTAGATATGATTGCAAATATTAAATCTTATTCGAAAACAAAAATTATAACCGTCGGATCGATATTTTCATTACGACAAGCAGAAAATATATTAAAAGATGGGAAAGCGGATTTAGTGGCAATGGGGAGAGCACATATGGCAGATCCAAAGATTGTTATTAAATCAGCGAAAGGGGATGAAGATAGAGTAAGGAAATGTCTCCACTGTAATATCTGCGTGCAGTCCCTTTTTGTAAAGGGATCTCCAATATATTGTGCTGTAAATCCGGAATATAAGAAAGGATATCATATTGGATAGAATAATTTAATCTACACACAATACTAGGGAATAAATATTTGTAGCAGATGTAAAATGTGCGTAATAAAATAATTATATTAAGGAGAGCGTAATGGAAACTTCAAAAGTTAACGAACCAGAGAAAATAATATTTAATAAGGTCGAGAAACCGATTGCGGAAACATTTGCTGAATATTTCGTAGGTCTTAAATATAATGATATTCCTGATAATGTAATAAAAATGACCAAGATCTTCATCATAGATGTTATAGCTTGTGCCGTGAGGGCCCGGGGCGAGAAACAGGTAAAAGCAGTTGTGGAAGTCATGCAAGCCCAAGGTGGAAATCAGGATTCTTCTGTTATTGCAAGCGGTTTTAAAACCTCCCCAATGTTTGCTGCGTTCATCAACGGAACGATGGGACATGTCTATGATTTTGACGATGATCATCGGGAGGGAACCATGCACCCCTCCGTTGCGGTTTTTCCGGCCGTTTTCGCACTTGGTGAAAAACACAGGGTGAATGGGAAACAATTTCTCACGGCTCTTATTAGTGGCCTGGAAGTGATGATTCGAACCGGCGAAGCATTTCTGGGTAAAAGCTACTATCAGGGTTTTCATCCGACTGGAACATGCGGAGTATTTGGGTCAGCCATGGGATCTTCATTGATCCTGAAATTAAATTCACAGCAGATAACCTGGGCGCTCGGATTGGCAGGTAGTTTCTCAGCGGGTACGCTGGAATGGTCTACGGAGGGTTCAATGCAGAAACCCATCCAGGCAGGTCAACCTGCAATGTCGGGAGTGTTATCTTCTTCTCTGGCCCAGCAGAATTTCATTGGTGCCCGCACGATATTCGATGGACCTATGGGATTTATAAGAGCTCACTCCCATAAAGACGTCTATGATTATAATCGGATGACGGTTAATCTTGGAAAAAAATGGGAAATGAAGGACACAAGTATAAAGGTACACGCATGTTGTAGGTTCAATGGACCGATAGCAGACTGTGCCATTGATCTATACAAGCAGGGCGTAAGAGCGGAGAATGTTGATAAAATTGTAGTTAAAACTTGCAGTTTTACCGTGCAAGGTTTAACGCAACCAAGGGATAGGAAATGGGAACCGAAAACTCACGTTGATGCGCAATTTAGCCTTCCATATACAACTGCGGTCGCTATTTGTCGTAATAGAACTGGAATTGATGAATTTAAGAAAGAAACGTTCACTGATCCTGAAATATTAAGAATTGCAGCCAAAGTTACTGCGGAAATAGATCCTGAGGCGGATAAGGTCTATCCAAAATATTATCCAGCTACAATTATTGCTACATTGAAGGATGGGACTGCACTGACAGCGCATGTCGACTATCCAAAGGGTGACCCTGAAAACCCGGTGAGCTTCGATGAAATTGAAGTTAAATTCAATCAGTTAACCGAGAGGTACATGGATGCAAGTAAGAGGAATAAAATAATTGAATCAGTAAAAACCATTGAGCAACTCAACGATATTTCGATCATAGCTGATCTCATAAGGTAACAACCTATTGCAAAAAGGGGTAGGGGATATGGAAGAAATGATTCGGATTCCAACGGTTATATATCGGGGGGGTACAAGCAAGGCAATATTCTTAAAGGAGAATGACCTCCCCCAAGACAAGGGAAAAAGAGATAAGTTCATAAATGCCATTTTTGGAAGCCCGGACAAACGGCAGATTGATGGTCTTGGCGGGGCCGATATGTTGACTTCAAAGTTGGCCATAATTGGTCCGCCCTCTCGTCCGGATTCAGATATAGATTATACCTTCGGTCAGGTTTCCATTGATTCCACGTTGATTCATTACGGAGCTGTTTGTGGAAACGTATCTGCTGCAGTTGGTCCATTTGCGATTGATGAAGGTTTTGTGCGGGCTGTAGAACCAGAAACAAAAGTTCGGATTCATTGCACAAATAATAGGCGGATCATTGAGGCCTTGGTCCCGGTGTTAGGCAATCAAGTCAAAGTAGGTGGTGAATTCTCAATTGATGGAGTTCCCGGGAATGGTGCCAGGATAGGACTAAATTGGTCCGATATGATCGGAGCGAATACTGGGGCTTTACTGCCTACCGGAAACGTAAAAGATATCCTTGATGTTAAAGGTTTGGGGAAGGTCATGGTTTCAATTGTAGATGTAGGTAATACAGGGGTGTTTGTGAAGGCATCGGATATGGGCCTAAAGGGCACTGAATCGCCAGATGAAATAGACGCAAATGTTCAGCTGCTCAAACTCAGTGAAGCCATTGCGAAAGCTGCAGCGAACAAGGTCGGTAATATTGCGCTTCTAACGTATGTGGCACCATCTACGAGATATACAAATTATGTTACTGGGGAAGATGTAAAAGCCGATCAAGCAGATTTTCTTGTCAGAATGATTTTATTGGGTAAAACCCATAAAACTTTTGCCGCATCGATGATCAACTGCTGCGGGACAGCGGCAGTGATTCCCGGAACAGTGGTGAACGAGGTAGCCGTGCCTGATTTAAAGAGGAATAAAAGGGTTCGTATGGGTCACCCTTCTGGAATTGCGGAACTTGAAGGGATCGAAATTCAAGAAACGGATGGTGGTATTAAGGTTAATAAAATAATAGTATATCGTACTGCAAGAAGATTGATGGAAGGGTATGCTTTTGTAAAGAGGGATGTTCTATAGTGGAATATTATAATAATAACAAACGTTAATTACCTTGTATGATAATTCTAAATGGAATAGATATAGGATAATTATATGAGCAAGACAATAGCGGAAAAAATATTTTCATATAAAGCAGGTAAGGATGTGCGCGCAGGAGATTATGTCGTCGTACCTGTTGATAGGGCAATGTGCCATGAAGCTTTTCTATTTTCATGCTCAAAATTGATTGAATCAGGGATTGTTGAGGTTTGGGATCCGGAGAAGGTGGTTGTAATAATGGATCATTATGTTCCACCTCCGAGTATTCGCATGGCCGAGGGCTTTGCCAAGATTCGGAAAATGGCGATGCAATACGGGATTGTTCATTATTATGGAGAAAGGGAAGGCATTTGTCACCAAGTGATGGTGGAAAAAGGGCATGTTAAACCAGGAGAACTCATTGTAGGTGCAGATTCCCACACCTGCACCTATGGCGCTTTGGCGGCGGCGGGTACCGGAATAGGAACCTCTGAAATGGCCCTTGTGCTTGCAACTGGAGAGTTGTGGTTTCAAGTTCCTCAATCAATTCTGATTCGGTTGTACGGCACAATGCCGAATAAAGTAAGTGCAAAGGATATATGCCTTACGATTGCAGGCAGATTTGGAACTGAATTTGCGCAGTACTGCTCGATCGAATTTGGGGGTGAGCTGGTAATGGAACTTTCTGTTGCATCTCGAATGGTTCTTAGCAATATGGCTATTGAATTCGGAGCAAAATTTGGATTATTTGCCGTAGATGATGTCACGCTTGCCTATTTGAAATCGATTGGAGTTGAAAACGTAAAAATCATTGGTCCTGATGAGGGAGCAGAGTATGCACATTCATATGATCTTGATGTGACGAATCTCGAGCCGATGGTGGCACTTCCACATTCTGTAGAAAATGTGAAACCGGTCCGAGAAATATCGGGGAGACCGATCCAACAAGTCATGTTGGGATCATGCACTAACGGTAGACTTGAGGACCTTGAGGCTGCCGCAGAAATAATGAAAGGGAAGCAGGTTGCCCCTTCTGTAAGAATGTACGTTTATCCTGCATCCAGGCAGGTTTCAAGTGAGGCGATGCAGAAAGGATTTATCCAGATTCTTTCTTCCGCAGGCGCTATTATTTGTCCCCCTTCATGCGGTCCATGCTTCGGGAGCCACGGCGGACTGCTCGCATCTGGAGAATCCTGCATTTCAACGACTAACAGGAATTTCAAGGGAAGGATGGGCAGTCCGGAAGCGAATGTGTATCTTGCCTCTCCCGCGACAGTAGCAGCATCGGCCCTTACCGGATGTATTACCGACCCAAGGGAGTCAGGATAAAATGCAAATTCGGGGTAGAGCATGGATTTTTGGAGACAATATTAATACTGATCTCATAGTGCCTGGACAGTATTTGGAATTGCCTGTTGAAGATGCTGCAAAGCATGCTTTTGAGGCAAATGATCCTTCTTTCGCTAAGGACGTAAAGCATGGCGATATTATTGTGGCAGGCAGGAACTTCGGTTGCGGATCGAGTCGTGATAGTGCCCCCCAGGTAATCAAGTATTTGGGTATCAGTTGTATATTGGCTGAAAGCTTTGCCAGGATATTTTTTCGCAACTCCATTGCCATTGGTTTACCGGTGCTGTTGATGAAGAATCATGAAGGAAATATAAAACAATTGGATGAAATAAGCGTATATCTTGATACTGGTGAAGCAGTTCATAATCCTAGTGGAGAGAAATTTCAGACCTCAAAGTTACATAAAAATATGTGGGATATTATAGAATCAGGGGGTATAGATGGATTATTAAAAATATTAGCAATGAATAGAGAGAAGGCATAAATATTAATTATTTGGTTGTGTTAACTGATGTGGCAGGAAAGCTGGATTTGGAAAATCATTTATCGCATAAAGAATAAACGGAGGAATGATGTCGTTAATTAAAATTCATCCACTGCATCTTGGTACGATTAATAGGTATAAGGATAGCTTTATGTTTAAAATAGGATATGGCATAAGGATTGATCTTCCAATATTGGCATTTTATATAGAAGGAGCTGATAAAAAAATATTAGTTGATACAGGTGGATGTGCCCCTGAAGATACAGAACAGAAGTCGGAAGTTAAGTACATTAGAGCCCCGTATTCAAGAACTAAAGAGCAAGAGATAGTTAATGCATTAAAAAGCAAGGTTGGAGTAAGTCCAGACGAAATTGATATTGTGATCAATACGCATCTTCATTGGGACCACTGTTCAGGAAATGATTTATTTCCCAATGCAGAAATTATTGTGCAGAAAAAAGAGTTGGAATCAGCTCGTAATCCCATTCCGCTATTATCCGTGGCTTACTTGCGAAAGTATATAGATGATATAAATTATACTACGATTGATGGGGATGAGGAAATTATTAAAGGTGTAACGGTAATATTTACACCAGGCCACACCGAAGGATTCCAAGGAGTTAAAATTGAGGCTATGCAAAAAAGTTATTTCTTGGCTGGTGATTGTGTCGCCTTATACGAGAGTTTAAATTATAATCCACCTTGGCCGAACGGACTCTTCGTAAACTTGAGAGAATATCACCAAAGCTTAGAAAAAGTCGCAAAGATAAATGCTGAAATTATACCAGGCCATGACATGAGTGTACTAAAAAAAGATGTATATTCGTAAAGCCGTATTAAATATATTATTAATGTGAGAATTGTATTCTATTGATATAACATTTACAGAACAAGGACTGTCTAGGGCCCGGTAAGCGACATATCCACCTCGATGGCAGGACACCCCCGCGTGACGCCATCCACGTTCGTCAGTATCAGAAATCAATTGTCACCCGGCAGGCATTCCTACATGGGTGAAGTCAATCGACCATCGCTAGTGAGGTTTGGTCGGATCCGACAATGGAATAGGTCGTACCCAGAACTGGATTTTCTTCTGTTTCCTGCGAACTTTCAGGGCTTCATCGGTGGCGATCCACTACACCTTCCCATGGGTGATATCAATCCCTTCCAATCGTAGCAACACGATCAGTCACCAGTATCGAACCGCAGCCACCGATGTCCAACTATCAGATCCATTCGCGCAGATTTAGCTCTTCTCGCAGCTTCTTCGAGTTCTACCGTTTTATGGTTCCATGATTGAAACGTTATATTTTCATCGATGGAACTTTTCTCAAATGGGATGTTGAGGAATAACTGGCCCATGTTTATTTTGCAGTTAAATTACATTTATATATCAGTATATTACGTGGTTAGCTGCTTGAGATGGTGTGACGAGAGCAAATGGAAATAATTTGGCCCGCTTGTTGCGAGATAACACTACGGATGGATAGAAACATAGAATTAAAAGTGGGATATTTAATATAGTCGGATATCAAATATAAGATATTTAGGTTTATGATCTATATTGTTCTAATGCTGAACTGAGAACAAATTATTATTGTAATTAATATAAAGTTAATTATAAATATTATATTATTATTAACTGTATAAAACATATTTTATGGGGTATTTATAATGAAATTTAAGTTGAAACGTATGATAGATAAACGTGAGTTTATCCAAGCGCCTGGTGTATACGATGCTTTAGGCGCCAAGATAGTTGAGTCTAACGGTTTTAATGCTGTTTATATGACTGGTTTTGGGACAGCAGCCTCGCAATTTGGTTATCCAGATATAGGTCTTCTTACTCTGACAGAAATGGTAGAAAATGCTACACGCATCGCGGCTGCTGTACAAATTCCACTTATAGCAGATGCGGATACGGGCTATGGTAATTCAATCAACGTGGTTCGCACAGTTAGGGAATTCGAAAGAGCTGGCGTTGACGCTATCCATATCGAAGACCAAGTATGGCCAAAAAAATGCGGTCATATGGAGGGAAAAAGAATAATCGATTCATCCGAAATGGTTGGAAAAATAAAGGCAGCCGTTGATTCGCGCAAGGATGAAAACTTTCTCATCATCATCAGAACGGACGCGCTTGCAACGCACGGTTTTAACGAGGCAATCGAACGCGGTCATATATTCTCGGAAGCAGGGGCAGATATTCTTTTTATTGAGGCGCCTGTAAATCGAGAGCAAGTGGAAAGAATTCCCAAGGTGTTGACAGCGAAGCCCCTCCTCCTGAATATGGCACCAAAGACTCCTGATTTATCAATGAATGAGATAAAAGATATGGGTTATTCGGTAGTTATTTATCCAGGAATATGTCTATATGGTGTAATTAATGGTTATATTAGTGAAATAAAAAAATTAAAAGATACAGGAAAACAAGAAAGTTTTGGACAGATGATAAAAGATTTTAACGAGATAAATAATTTTCTTGGGGCAAACCATTATAATAGTTTAGAGCATAGATATGGAGAAAAAGTTTAATAGTAGTATTTAATGTAATATATGTTGCTTGTATTATTACATTTGAAATTTGCTTATATATAATTAATTGAATGTGTTTAAAGATGCAATATTTAATGCTTATATGTCAATGTTTTAATAAAAATATAAGTTATATTTCTGTATATATGTGCTTATAACAGGAATTTAAAAGTTACGGGATTTTACTAAATAAATGTAAGGACGATGGAGATAAATATATGAGCCAAGAGATTTTCGAAAAAGGTTTGGTGGTTCGCGGCGAGGTGCTGGGAGCCGAGTATGTGAAGAAATCAATGGGGAACACGGACGATTTGACCCGGCCGCTGCAGGAACTTGTGACGGAGTACTGCTGGGGACGGGTCTGGAGTCGTCCGGAATTAGCGCGCAAAACACGCAGCCTGGTCAATGTTGCGCTATTAACCGCCCTGAATCGTCCCATCGAGTTGAAGCTTCATGTCGGGGGCGCGCTGCGCAACGGGTGCAGTCCGGAGGAGATCATGGAAGTACTTCTGCAGTGCGCGATCTATTGTGGGGTCCCGGCTGCTGCCGACGGCACGCGCACGGCGCGCGAAGCGATCAAGGAATTCAATGTCGCCCGCGATGGTGCGGGCAGGGGTTGATTTTGGGCGATATGGCCGAGGCTGAGTTTCGGTTTCGGGGACGTAGGATCAACACAATACGAGGGGGTTGGGGGGAGGAGATGACCAGGTACCGGGAAGGAAGAAGATGGGAAGGGTGCAGGGGGAAGATGCGGTGGTATGCGATCGCGGTATTGCTATTCGCATTTTCCCTGCCCGCACAAGTTCTGGCATTTGAAATCGATTCTGGGAATCCGGACTTGAAGCTGAGATGGGAGAACACCTTGCGCTACACGGTTGCCGACCGTGTAAAAAAGCAGAACCCGCATATCCTTGCGAGTCCCAACAACGACGATGGGGACCGCAACTTCAAGATGGGCATCGTCGAAAACCGTCTCGATGTGTTGTCGGAATTCGACTTGATCTACAAGCGCCTCCATGGTTTCCGGGTCAGCGGGGCAGGATGGTACGATGATGCATATAGAGGTCAGCTTGACGGCTCGTCGCTCGCCACCTCCAACCACCTTGATGAAAACGGCCAACCTGCCCTGGGATTGAGTTCTTACGCCAAACGTTTCTACAGAGGACCAAGCGGCGAAATCCTCGACGCGTTCGTGTTTACGGGCTTCGACGTCGGCGCAATACCGGTTAATGTCAAAGTCGGGCGGGTTACGCTCTTTTGGGGCGAGGGCCTGTTGCTCGGTGGGATTATTCATGGCATATCATACGGCCAGTCATCCATCGACGCACAGAAGGCATTCGCGATGCCTGGCACTGAAGCCAAGGAACTATTTCGCCCTCGTGGCCAGGTAAATATCCAGAGCCAGCTGACGAAAACATTATCGGTGTCAGCACAGTATTTCTTCGAATGGGAGGCTGCCCATCTGGCCGAAGGGGGGACTTACCTCGGGACAAGTGACCCGGCTCTCTTCGGCGGCGAGTCGCTGGTTATCGCACCGGGAGTACCGGGCGTACGTTTCGGCAAGGGTGGGTTCATCACCCCGTCAAATAGTGGCGAATGGGGGGTGGCGGCTCGATGGAGTCCCGAATGGCTCAATGGCACTTTAGGCGCTTACTACCGAAAAACCTCGGACATTCTGCCCCAGGTAATCGTGAGCCCGGCGACTCGCTCGTATTTTTTAAACTATGGCGGCGACATCGATTTGCTAGGCGTCAGTCTGTCAAAAGTGATTTTAGGCATCAGTGTCGGTTCAGAACTGAGCTATCGCTGGAACATGCCTCTTGTAAGCGATACGGTCAGCGTTGTGCCGGGCGGGCCGCCGGGCACCATCGCCGCATTACCGGGAAGTGGTGAAACGGGTGGTGCAAGAGGAAATACCTGGCACGGCTTGGTCAACCTCCTCGGTGTACTGCCCAGGACGATGCTCTTCAACGGTGCATCATGGAACACGGAATTTACCTGGAACCGCTGGGACAAGGTCACCCAGAACCCCTTCGTGTTCAGGGGACGCGATAGCTACACAGGGATCGACAAGGTCAGCAAGGACGCATTTGCTGTCGGTCTTAACTTTACGCCGACGTGGTACGAGGTGCTTCCGGGTGTCAGTCTCTCGCTTCCACTCAGCTACTCGATGGGGTTGGGAACGAACTCAGCGGTGACATTCGGCGGGAACAGGGGCTCCGGCACATACAGCGGCGGTTTGTCTGCAGACGTATATTACACAAAATACATCTTCGATCTTAGGTACATCGGCTGGTTTGGTGACTACGCGACCGCCGCTAACGGTTCCATCACGGTGGCCAATGGGACGAACGCTTTGTTGAAGGACCGTAACGAGGTCGTCTTTACTGCCAAGACTACATTCTAAGATAGGGAGGAAGGGTTTATGTTCAAGCGAATAATTTTTGTTGTTGCGATCGCTGCGTTTTTGGCCGGGACCGCGCCTGCCGCGGTAACGCCCGAGGAGGTAAAGCAACTCGGCACTACACTGACCTTGTTCGGTGCAGAGAAGGCAGGCAACAAGGACGGCACGATTCCCGAATACACCGGCGGCCTGACCACGCCGCCGCCCGGCTACAACAAGGAAAAGGGAATTCGTCCCGATCCGTTCGCGGCTGAGAAACCGCTGTACTCGATCGATGCCAAGAACATGGACAAGTACGCCGGCAAACTCACAGAAGCCACAAAAACATTGATGAGGAAATACCCGACCTTCCGCGTCGACGTCTACCCGACCCACCGGACGGTGGCGTACCCGAAGTACGTGATCGAAAATACGTTGAAGAATGCGACACGGGCTAAAACGCTGAACGGAGGTTTGGTGATCGAGGGGGCGTACGGTGGCGTGCCGTTCCCGATCCCGAAAAACGGTTATGAGGTGATGTGGAATCATTTGCTGCGTTTCACGGGGTATTGTGCCACTTCCGATAAATCTATATGGAATGTAGATTCTTCAGGCCATCGGGCCTTGGCGAGCCGAGGACTCTATTCCGAGGAATTTCCGTACTACAACCCGGCGAAGACACTTGAAACGAATGACACCGATGTGTACTACAAAATTAAGATCTTGTACACGGGCCCTCCACGCCAGGTCGGGGGAGCGCTACTGGCGTTTGATTCGATGAATCCCCTCAAGTACGGGCGCATGGCATGGCAGTACCTGCCTGGGCAGCGTCGGGTCAAACTCGCGCCGGAGATCGCCTACGACACGCCGAATTCCACAAATGCGGGCATGACCACCTTCGACGACTCATTCATCTTCAATGGCGCGATGGACCGGTACGACATGAAGCTTCTGGGCAAGAAAGAGATGATTGTTTCATACAACAACTACAAGCACCTAAACGAGCCGGATATTGCGAAGAAATTGGGGCCGCATCACGTAAATCCCGACTACATGCGCTGGGAACTGCACCGGGTCTGGGTAGTGGAGGCGAAATTAAAGCCCGGGAAACGACATATCTACCATCGGCGCGTGTTCTATGTCGACGAGGATGGTTGGGGAGCCATTGCGGTGGACTCGTACGATGCCAGAGGAAAGCTGTATCGAGCCGGATTTTCCATGTCGGCACCAGTTTACGACGTGCCGGCGTCAGCCTTGAACGACATAAGCGTATTTTACGATCTGGTCGCCAACAGTTATACCGCTGCCGGTGAGTTTACAGGTGACCGCAAGCACTTGATTCCCGGGGGGCTGCCAGCCAGGGAATGGACACCTGAGTATCTAGCGGGATCGGGAGTCAGGTAGAGCGGGAGGGACGCCAGGTTCGGAACCTCCAGCGTTTGCCACTTGCCGGACGGGGCCTCTGTTATATACGTGGTGGAAGATATGTGTATTAAGAGTTGGTATTCTCGAGAAATTCGGAACCTGCGGAAGCTATGCCATTGAGAGGGAGGATGGTTTGATCAAAAAGGTGATTGCGCTGTCCGTACTGGTGCTTTTTGCAGCGGCAGCTCCTTCTTTTGGCGAGTTTCGCGACAATCTCGATGTGCCGTCGCAGATGAGCAAACTCGCTGCTTCCAGTCCCCTTCTTGCCGTAACGCGCGCAGGGGATAGGTTAGTTGCTGCGGGACAGCGTGGTCACATCCTGTATTCCGACGACGGGGGGCAGACTTGGGTGCAGGCAACGGTTCCCGTAAGCTCGGATCTGACCGGTGTTTATTTTCCAACGCCCAAAAAGGGGTGGGCGGTCGGCCACGACGGTATCGTATTATCCAGCGATAACGGCGGCACATCGTGGACCAAGCAACTCGACGGCCGACAGGCGAACCGCCTCTTGATGGAATCTCTGGAGCACAAATCCAAGGAGAGGAAGGCATCGGCACCCGATGCCAATCTGTTGGAAGAGTCGAAACGCTTTGTAGAGCAGGGCCCCGACAAGCCGTTTCTCGATGTCTGGTTTTCAGACGAGAAAAACGGCTATGTCGTCGGGGCCTTCAATCTTATCTTCAAGACGACCGATGGAGGCAAGACCTGGGAGTCCTGGTTCGATCGGACCGACAACCCGAGTCGAATGCACCTGTACGCAATCCGACCGGCGGGCGATATGCTCTATATCGCGGGCGAAGGCGGTATGTTGCTCAAGCTGGATTCCGCCAAGCAGCGCTTCGACAGACTGCAGTCCCCATATAACGGAAGTTTTTTTGGTTTGGTTGGAAAACCGGGCATGGTATTGGCCTACGGATTGCGCGGCAACGTGTTCCGCAGCGATAACGGCGGCGCCATCTGGCAGAAGGTAGAAGTTGCCGTGCCTGCGGCTCTGGTAGGCGGGGCTGTATTGAGGGACGGTGGGATTGTGCTGGTCAGCCAATCCGGGCAGGTCCTGAAAAGCACCGACAACGGTCGCAGTTTCCGCGCGGTTCCCGTGAACAGGTCAATGCCGCTGGCAGCGGTCGTCGAAGCAGGGAGCGACAAACTCCTGATTGTCGGACTTCGCGGCACGCGCACGATCGCAGCCAACCAACCATAAGTCGGAGAGAGAGCATGGACAACGGTTCCCACGATATAGACCAGATGCCAGTCATCCGGGACCTGTCACAGTTCGACCAGCGTTCCGGCAATTTTCTCGAACGCCTGGTCTTCAACAACCGTTTGCTATTTGTCATAATTTGCGCTGTCGTCACAGCGGTATTAGGCTTCGAAGCAACGAAGGTCAGGATCAACGCAAGCTTCGAGAAGATGATCCCGCAGAGCCATCCCTACATCCGCAATTATCTCGACAATAAGAATCAACTGCGCGGTCTGGGCAATTCCTTACGTATCGTCGTGGAGAACACAAACGGCAACCTGTTCGACCCCGACTACCTGGAGGTACTGAAGAATATCAACGACGAGGTCTTCCTGACCCCCGGCGTCGATCGGGCCTGGATGAAGTCGCTGTGGACTCCGGCGACACGGTGGACGGAGGTGACTGAGGCCGGCTTCCAAGGCGGCCCAGTGATGCCGGACAACTACGACGGATCCCCGAAGACCATCGAGCAACTGAGGCTGAATGTCGCGCGCGCCGGACTTGTGGGCAATATCATCGGCAACGACTTCCGTTCAACAACGATCATTGTTCCCCTTCTCGACAGGGATTCAGAGACGGGGGAGGCATTGGATTTTTCGAAACTGTCAAGATCCCTGGATAAGATTCGAGAAAAGTACGAACACCCGGTGCGAGCGCCGGGAAACAACAATCTCGCCAAGGAAACGGGCAAGATCAAGGTCCACATTGCCGGATTCGCGAAAGTTGTCGGGGATATCATCGAAGGTCTGGGATGGATGGAACTGTACTTCGCGATATCGTTCATAATTACTGCGATTGCCCTGTACGCCTTCACGCGATGTCTGCGCAGCACACTGCTGGCATTGGGGAAAACGCTCGTGGCTGTGATCTGGCAAGTGGGCATTGTTACGTTGTGCGGCTTCGAGTTGGACCCCTACTCGATACTGGTGCCGTTTCTCGTGTTTGCGATCGGTCTCAGCCACGGCGCCCAGAAAATGAACGGTATTTCACAGGACATCGGTCGCGGGACGCACAAACTTGTCGCCGCGCGTTATACGTTTCGTCGTCTGTTTTTACCCGGTGTGACCGCGCTTCTTGCCGATGCGGTCGGTTTCGCGGTGCTGATGTTCATCGATATTCCGGTAATCCGGGAGCTCGCGATGACCGCCAGCATTGGGGTGGCTACACTGATCATCACCAACCTGCTGCTGCTCCCGGTTTTTCTTTCATACACCGGGGTTAATCCGAAGGCGGCCGAGTGGAGCCTCCGGGAAGAGCATACCGGGGAGTCCCGGAAAGGGATCGGTCGCATCTGGAACCTGCTCGAGCAATTCGCCGTGAATCGCCGGTGGGCGGTCGTAGTGATTGCGGTAGTCCTCGTACTGGCCGTCGCCGGTTTTGCTGTAAGTCTGAATCTTAAAACCGGTGATCTCGATCCAGGTGCCCCGGAACTGCGCCCGAATTCACGTTACAATCTTGATGTCGGCTACATCACCAAGCACTACTCGCTTAGCAGCGACATTTTCGCTGTCATTGTGAAAACCCCTCAAGACGGCTGCGGTAATTACGAGACCTTGGTTGAAGCGGACCGCTTGGGCTGGGCACTGCGCCAGGTGCCGCAGGTGCATGCCACGGCGTCGCTCGCGGACGGAGTCCGGCAAATTACTGCCGGATCTTTTGAGGGAAACCCGAAATGGCTGACGCTATCCCGCAATCAGGATATCCTCAACTACGGTGTTCAGAATGCCTTGCGCTACTCTCCCGAACTGGCCAACAACGAATGTTCAGTCATGCCGTTGTCCGCGTATCTGGCTGATCACAAGGCGGAGACTCTGGACAAGGTCATGGCAGTCGTCGAGGACTTCGCCAAGACACACAGCAACAAGAACCTGCTGTTCCTCCCGGCTGCAGGGACCGCAGGCATCGAGGCCGCGACCAATATCGTCGTAAAGCAAGCCAATTGGAAGATGTTGGGGTACGTATATGCAGCGGTCATATTCCTATGCTTTATTACCTTCCGGTCATGGCGTGCGGTCGTGGTGGCAGTGGTCCCACTCATTGTCACTTCCATTCTGTGCGAAGCGCTCATGGTGATGCTCGGCATCGGGGTGAAGGTCGCGACTTTGCCCGTGGTGGCGCTCGGAGTCGGCATCGGCGTCGATTACGCGCTCTATATTCTCAGTGTCCAGTTGGCGGGCCAACGGGCCGGGCAGACCTTGGGGAAAGCGTACTCCAAGGCGGTTCGTTTCACCGGCCGTGTCGTGGTGCTGGTCGGCTTCATGCTTGCGGCGGGTGTTATTACCTGGGCATGGTCGCCCATCAAGTTTCAGGCTGACATGGGGATACTACTTGCGTTCATGTTCTTCTGGAATATGATCGGGGCTCTGGTTCTGATCCCCGCGCTTTCTCAATTCCTCCTTGGGACCCCGGTCAATGTACAGAAGAGCCATTACGAAGAGCTGACTGACGTCAGCAGCCGAATTCACCTTGAGCAAAAGGGAAATTCGTGAAGACCGAACGAAACAGAGAGGACACTGTATGAGCAAAATACACCCTGGTCGCTCTCATCAACTCGGCACGTTATTAGACGAGTTGCCATTCAATCGTCGACACTGGCTCGTGGCCCTGATGTGTGGGGGAGGCCTCCTTTTCGACGCATTGAATTTCCAGGTTATGGCTTTGGTGGCTCCATCTCTGATCCAAGAGTGGCAGCTTAGCCCTACAGTACTCGGTTCTGTCCTTTCGGCGACCGTCGTCGGGATGCTTATCGGCACATATGTGTTTGCTGCAATTGCGGACCGTATTGGTCGACGTGTTGGATTTCAGGTCACGGTGGCCTTGTTTGCTGTGTTTGGTGGACTTTGTGGACTTGCTCAAAATTTGAATCAATTAATGCTCTTACGGTTTTTTGCAGGGTTGGGTATTGGTGGATTTCTCCCGATCGATACCGCGGTTATAGCAGAATTTACGCCAAGCAAGAGCAGGGGACGCGTTATGGCTTTTGCGGCGTTATGTTTTCCACTCGGAGGGCTCCTCGCAGCATGGGTAGCTTCGGCATTTATACCCAGCCTCGGTTGGCGCGCGTTGTTCTTTGTAGGTGTATTCCCCGCAATCATTATCTTTTTGGTGCGCTTGTATGTTCCGGAGACTCCTCGATTCCTACTTCAGAAGGGAAGATTTGCCGAAGCTGAAAAATCAATTGCATGGATTGCGATGGGGAAACTCCCAGCTCTCGCCAATGCCATCGTTAATTCGAGTTCGCCCGTTGCGGATCAGCGCGACCGTCCTCGCATTGTCCGTGAGCTATTCTCTAAGGCCTATCGTAAGCGCACAATGCTGGTATGGGCAATATGGTTTACAACTAGTTTTTCTTATTATGGGATGATCATGTGGCTTCCGGCATTACTGACCGGGTACAAAGGAATCTCTGGTGCCCAAGTCTATCCCTTTATCGTCGGGTATATGGGTTCGGGCATTGCCGGAAGAATCGTGGTATCGCTATTGATTGATCGTATCGGCCGTAAACCCCTCATCGCAATTTATGCCATTTGTGCTGCATGTGGACTTCTGATCTTCGGGCAACAAAATACACTGCACATGCTGATGCTTTATGGCTACATAACAGCTTTCTTTCATGATGGATGTTTTAGTGCAATCATCCCATATACACCGGAGCTTTATCCTACTCGTATGAGAGCGACAGGTGTTGGTTGGGCCAGCGGCGCCGGACGAATTGCCGCGATAATAGCGCCGATAGCAATAGGATTTATGGTGACCGCGAATGTCTATAGTGTTTTCATTCTCTTAGCTGTTAACAGCTTTGCTGCAGGTATAGTCGTACTGGCAATGGGTATAGAGACCAAGGGTATGGTCCTTGAAGATGCGTCGCTCGAGATGGACGGCAATGTTGCGAATGGGAGTGGAATAGTGGGGGTCCTAAGAGAAAAATGCTAGAGTGGATCAAAGGTTGGTATTAGGGCACAACAGACGGATTCCATTGCAATCTAAATAATAATCAAAAAGTATGACGGTTACTGAGACTTGCTAAGTTTCCGCCACAGCGTCGTCCGGCTGATTCCTAATCGCTTAGCTACTTCAGAATAGTTTCCCTCACATTCTGTCATTAATCTATTGATATGTATCATTTCATTAGTTTTATGAAAAGATTTCAATAAATTATTTTCATTATTGATGGTTGTGTTTTGGTTTACACCATGGAATATTTCTGGAATTATGCTTCGTATTTGGGAAATGTCAAAGGTGTCTAAATCCTCTCGATCAATATAGTAATGAGCCATGCGGTCAAGTACATTTTCTAACTCTCGTATATTTCCTGGCCAATGATAATTGTTAAAATATGGGAGTAAATATTTAAGAATTTTATCGCCAACTTTATTTGAACCAATACGATTGAATGAATTATTCAGTAATTTTTTTGATAGTAGTGATATATCATCAATGCGCTCCCTTAATGCGGGAAGATTGATGCATAGTATATTAATACGATAATAAAGATCTTCCCTGAAACTACCATTAGCGATACTTTTCTTTAGGTCACGGTGAGTAGCAGCAATAACCCTAATATCGATGGATGTTGGTTCATTGCTACCGACTCGAAGTATTTCTTTTTCCTGGAGGACGCGAAGTAAACGAGTTTGAAGTGGGAAAGACATATCTCCCACTTCATCGAGAAAAATCGTTCCAGTATGGGCTGCTTCGAACAAGCCAAGCTTTCCCCCGCGTTTTGAACCGCTAAATGAGCCTTCCTCATGCCCAAACAGCTCACTTTCAAGCAAGGAATCAGGAAACGAGGCACAATTTATTGCTACAAATGGGTTGTCTTTTCGAGAACTAGCACTGTGGATCCCTTGTGCAATCAACTCTTTTCCTGTGCCTGTCTCTCCAGTAATTATAATCGTGGAATTAGTTTTTGCATATTGAGTGGCCATTTGTTTTGCCTGTTTGATTACAATTGAGTCTCCAATAATGTCAGATAGTTTATATTTTGCAGAAAAATTATGTCCTTTCCTTTGAGAACGAATGATTCTATCAACTTGTTGTATAGATGTAGAATCTTGGAAAGTCAATACTGCACCAGTTTGGATCCCTTGCTCATAAATTGGGATACGACTAGTAACTACCGTTCTGTACCCGATTTTTTGTATTTGATTTAAACTTGGCAATCCGGATTTTAAGGTATCTTGTAAATTTAAGTCGGATATCTTACTTAGTTGCATTCCAATTGTCTTTTGATGCCCGTTAGTTATATTAAGCAATTTTTCCATTGATGGATTTATACATTGAATACGCTCTTCTGTATCAACCGAAACAACCCCTTCATTTAAATTGTGTAATATCGTATTCAATCTTTCTCTGCGATTTTCCTCGATTTTTGCAAACCGTGCGATTTGTATGGCATCCTCAATCCCATGGCGTATAGAATCAACTGAATACATATATACACCAGCCAAGCCATGTTGTTCTGCAAGTTCTGTAATAATGCTGCCACCAACAATCACTTTATATCCCATATCTGCAAGTTCACGAAAACAATATTTTACATCTTCTATGGTTAGATAATATTTCTGTTCAAGTTCTATACTTAATAACTGTTTTATAGATTCAAGTTCAGGAATAGTATGTTTATAAGTGACGATTGCGATACGATTTGAAATTCTGCGAGCTTTTAGAAGAGCGTTTAGAATGTCAAATCCAGTAATTTTAATTAATACTAAAGGAGCTGATACATTATTTCGTAGATACTCTCCATTAGATCCAGCGCTTAGAAAAACATCCACTTCTCCGGCATTTTCAAGCTCCTTGGCCGCATTAAGCGCATCGTCAAAGGTCTTGTTGATGATTCTAATATCTGCCAGGTGTTCATAGTCCCGGATGACCAGGTTGGACATGCGACTCGCTCGAATATGGCTCATAATGCAAATTCTTGGTCTAGTGGAAGAGGTTGCGCTCATGAAAATCAGGTTCCTCCTTTTTCGAAGCGCGAAATAAGCAAACAAGAAATTATCGCCCACTTAAAGGCTAACTTATTAATATTATTTACAAAAAAAGACATCGGCTTCAAGTAGGCACCATCAAACATCATTTTAATATACCTTACCACAAGGCAGTTCAATACTGCAACAATAGTTTTTCATTTGTGGTAAATATCATCGATCGTATACAGAAAAGTAGCTTAATATTGTCCAATATTATTAATAAATAACCTTTATTATCATATATATAATAGGTTTAGCAAACCTGCATAGGGTGGATGGGAATTATATGGCCCGGTTATTGCTCTTGAAACAAACTAAGAGAAGGATTATCAATGGGTTCAAGAGAACCAATATCATCACAATTGCTGGTTTTCAATGATATGGGGTCGATTAAAAATTGATGAAGAAGGAGTTGGCGTGAAAGAGATGGCGCAATTCCATCCGGGCCTACCAGAATTATTAGAAGCCCTGGGTGATCATAGTGAGGCCAGATCATGTTGCAATGCGCCATAAAGAAGTCCACTACGCGATTGCATGTATGGGGTTGTACGCTCGCTGCCGGTAATCCCCTCCGCCAGCGAAAGGCGACGATACACTGGTCGCCTCGTGGGGGGGGACGTGGGTGCTCCACGTCCCCCCACTGCGTACTGTTTCCATTATAAAGAATTTACAACTTATAAATAAATGCATGTTCGCCCCCAATAAAGATATCCGGTCCGCCAGCAGGCGAAGTTGATGCGGGAGTTCGCCCGCGAGTACGGTATAAGGAATCGTCGGACTTACGCCAGGAAATCAATAAATCCAATTTTGAAAGGAACATAGCGATGCGTGCTCTTTTCGTTCTAACTCCTCCAGAAGCAAAGAGATTGATCGGGAGGGCCGTAGCCGACATGGAAGAGGTTAAGAAGGCCAAGGAGAACGACAATATTCTCATCGGCCACGGCTCAACAAACGTTTATGTGGTAGAGGAAATCTTAGGGAAAGAAAGCGCATCGGAGTTGTTCAATCGTAACAACTATTTATCCGGTGCGATCCTAAGAGGAACACTTTGTTCGATTTTAGGGAAGGATAAACCTCCCCTCCTTCTGCTTCGCCGTGGGAACATTGCGTCGCCAGCAAACACGATGTCGGAAATATTGCACGATTTTGGGAGGGGTTCTGTTTTCATTAAAGGGGCAAATGCAATCGACGCCGAGGGTAATGCCGCTGTTTTCATGGCCAATCCGGAAGGAGGGACAATCGGATGGGCAATCGGGACAATACTTGCCCGCGGCATCCGTCTCATCGTTCCAGTTGGACTGGAGAAGTTGGTCCCCTCGGTGAGGAAGGCGGTCACCATGTGTGGTCAGCGGACCCTCGATTATTGCCAAGGATTGAAAGTGGGAATGCTTCCACTGTCAGGGGCGACGGTGATTACAGAGATCCAAGCGCTGAAGATCCTCGCCGGAGTCGAGAGTTTCCACGTAGCATCGGGGGGAAGCAGCGGCTCCGAAGGAGCTGTCACGCTGGTTGCCGAAGGAGAGTCTCAGGGCATCGAGAAGGCTATTGAGATTGTAGAATCGATAAAAGGCGAACCTCCTTTGACAACTCGGAAAGGAATTTGCGAGACTTGCCCGCAGAGCGCTACGCCCCAGCCATTAGGTCAATGGCTCGATGGATCTTTCAAGTGGTGCCTCCACCAAAATAAAACCGAGGAAGAGATTCCCCTCTATCTGAGGAATAGATGATTACCGAAAATTTTCGCTAGCCATAGAGGCATTGGTGAACGAATGGAGGGACATATTCGGGCTTCAATACTCTCTTTAGCGGTCCTTATGTTAGGTGATTCGTCGGCCAATGCTCCAAATGGCGAACCACAAGTCAGACGGCATGGAGGTACAAGCAGTGTTTGACGCGCTATTCAAACCGATCACGATAGGCCGAGTGAATATAAAAAACAGAATCGCAGTGGCCCCCATGAACAAGATGGGTGAGCGAGACTGTCATCCAACAAAGCAATATATGTGCTTCTTCAACGCGAGATCCTTGGGCGGATTTGGTTTGATCACAACGGGTGCGATACTCACCAGTAAAATGGCTGCCGACGAGTCACCATCAGGTCCACCCAACCTGTACAGGGGCAGCATGAATTATGGCTACTACACGGATTTCGTGGAATCGATCCACTCCATGAGCAAGGATACAAAGGTGTTCGCGCAACTGAGTCCCGGCTTTGGCCGGCAGACCGGAATGAAGGATGCGGCAGGTGCGTCAGCAATCCCCTTCATGAAAGAGGATTTGATCGATGGGATACCGAAGGCCAGCCTTGCCTGGAATAAGTATCATCTTGCCGACTGGACAGAGTCCCTGCTCGCCGCTCCGCGAAATATGACTGTTGAGGAAATCAGCGACGCCCAGAAGAACTTTTTGTGGGCCGCAGAGCGGGCCATTCTCCTTGGCTTCGATGGCATCGAGATCCATGCCTGTCATGGGTATGTTCTTCATCAATTCTTGTCGCCAAGGACCAACACGCGCACGGATGTATATGGTGGCTCGGTTGAAAACCGGTCGAGATATCTGATGGAACTGGTGACCTTGTGCAGGAAAACGTTTGGAGATGTGGTTCCCTTAGTCGTGCGGCTGAGCGGGCGTGAGTATCAGGAGGATGGAATCAGCTCGGAGGACATGCGCAAGACGGCATACTTGTGCCAGGAAGCCGGGGCTGACGGAATAGAACTCTCCAATGGGTCGGGTTACGATGATCTTGAGCACTATTTCTGTAGTACTCCCGACAACATGGAACTGTTAAAGGCTCAAGGGAAGAAGCTAAAAGAAGCCATCAAGATTCCTGTCATTACGCCAGGTCTGACCACTCCGCAAGTGGCAGAGATGGCAGTCCAGAATGGCGAAACCGATTTGGTGTCGCTTGGCAGACAGGCAATTGCCGATCCGGATTGGCCCAACAAAGTGAAGGAAGGACGATTGGACGAAATTACAAGGTGCACGAAATGTAATCTCTGTTTGTCAATGATCCAGTCCGGAACGGGAAGCACAAGATGCTCCCAGAACCCGAATTTCGGCAAAGAGGAATATATGCCACAGTATTGGCCGAAGCCCATGAAAGGCCGCATTCCTCCTACCCTGAAGCGCTGGAAACCGGGTCTCCGCTGGTTGGAAAAAAGCGAAGGGTAGAGGACCTTCCAGAAGAGGCGCTTTGCAGCGTTGCCCGGAGTGTGAACTAAGCCGTTGGCAGCGAGATCGGCAATTCGATTCGCCCATTCCTCCAATGGATTTCCACATGGGGACGGTACATGCGAGAGGCCATAGTTGTGCTGAGCATCGGCGTGGATACCAAGGGACTGGTACTGCGAGAGAAATCGCTGGAGTTCGCCTAAACCATCCAAAGGAGCCCGATTATGTCGGCGAGGCTTATTCCGTCTACACCGTCCGCGTACGAATATCCGTTGTTGATCAAGCATCTCCTTCACACCCCCTTGGTGCAAGCTCCGGAGCAGGAAATCGTCTATCGCGATCTTAAGCGTTACAACTATCGTTCTCTACGTAGCCGTATCGGGCAACTTTCAAGCGGCCTAGCGAAACTGGGGATCGCCCCAGGCGATACGGTGGCAATGATGGATTGGGACAGTCATCGTTACTTGGAGTGTTTTTTTGCGGTCCCCATGATGGGCGCCGTCCTCCAGACTGTCAACTTCCGTCTCTCCCCGGAGCAGGTTCTCTACACGATAAATCATGCAAAACCTGTCGTTCTTCTGATCAACGGAGAGTTTCTCGAATTATTCGAGTTGATAAAAGACAAACTCGAGACGATTAAAAAAGTAGTGCTCGTAACCGATGAGCGCAGTTCCCAGCAATACTCATCGATGTTCGCCGCGGAGTACGAGGAGTTGTTGGCTGCAGGCTCCCCGGATTATCCTTTCCCGGACTTCGACGAAAATACACGTGCGACTACGTTCTATACGACTGGCACGACCGGGCAACCGAAGGGAGTATCCTTCAGCCATCGACAACTGGTCCTGCATACGTTGGCGCTACTCGCGGCGTTTGGAATGTCGGCATGCCAGGGACGATTCCACCGCGATGATGTCTACATGCCGATCACGCCAATGTTTCATGTGCACGCATGGGGATTGCCCTTTGCGGCGACGGCGGCGGGCGTGAAGCAAGTCTATGCGGGCCGTTATGCACCGGAATCGTTGCTCGGACTAATAAAAAAGGAGGGGGTTACCTTTTCCCATTGTGTGTCGACGATCCTACACATGCTTCTGGAAAGCCCTGCTGCTCAAGATGTCGATCTGAGCAGGTGGAAGGTGGCGATCGGTGGGGGGCCTCTCTCGAAGGGATTGGCGAAAGCCGCACTCGAGCGGGGAATCGACGTTTTTTCCGGTTATGGCCTGTCGGAAACCTGTCCCCTTTTGACCATTGCCCATGTAGGGACTTCAGTTCTTGGTGGAGATCCGGACAAGGAGGTGAGCATACGGACGAAGACTGGGTTGGCGGCCCCGCTGGTGGATTTGCGTATCGTTGATGAATGTATGAATGACGTGCCGCACGACGGGAAAACCATGGGGGAGGTGGTCGTGCGTGCGCCGTGGCTGGCTCAGTGTTACCAGAACGACGCGGAGGGCTCGGAACGTTTATGGGCCGGCGGGTATCTGCATACGAACGATATCGGCATCTTTGATGGGGAAGGATATCTGCAAATAACCGATCGTATCAAGGACGTCATTAAGACGGGGGGGGAATGGATATCGTCCGTGCAGCTCGAGGACATCATCTCCCTGCACCCGGCGGTCAGCGAGGTTGCCGTGATCGGCGTAAGCGACCCCAAGTGGGGGGAGCGTCCGGCGGCGCTGATCGTGCTCAAGCCGAATTCTGCGCGCGAAACCCGGAAGGAGCAAATCCACGCCCATGTTAAGGAGTATTCCGATAGGGGTGTGATTTCAAGCTTCGCGATCCCGGAAAATATTATATTTGTCGATTCGCTCGCAAAGACGAGCGTAGGCAAGATGAACAAGAGGGTCTTGCGGGAAAAATACAAGGACTCGGTGGGATGAGTTCAGGCGGGGTGTCTGCTTGTCAAACTGTTAGCCAGGATGCTCAACGCCACGGAAGCGGCGCGTTCCATATGAGAAATGCATGCCTATTGGCTGCCTTGCTGCCACGGGCAACGGCCGCGGAAAAGATCTTGCGTTGCAAGAATGGAGAAAGCAATAAATGTCCTATCAGGAGTTGATTATCTCGAATCGGTTCAGGGATAAGGTCGCTATCGTAACCGGGGCGGGATCCGGCATCGGGCGGGAAATCGCTCTGCGGTTCGCCAAGGAGGGCGCATCGGTTGTCATCCCGGATATCAACCTCGAAGCCGCGAACGAAACAGCTGATTTGATAAAAAATATGAGCGCACACGCCCTTCCTTTGCAGGTGGACATCGGCAACCCGGAAAACATAAAAACGATGATTCGGGAAACGATAAATGCGTTCGGCAAAATCAGCATTCTCGTAAACAATGCCGGCACAGGAGTACGGGAACCATTGTTGGAAACGCAAGACGATGCGTGGAGCAAGGTGCTGTCCGTGAACATAACGGGGACTGGCTTATGCATTAAATATGCGGCCCCGGAAATGAAAAAGAATGGGGGGGGGAAAATCATCAATATATCTTCATTGACTGCTTTGGTTGGCCTCGGATTGCCGGTATATACGGCGTCAAAAGGCGGCATCATTTCCATGGGCAGAGCGATCTCAGGGGAACTCGCCCCCTTTAATATAAATTTAAATACAATAATCCCCGGATTTATTGCCACTCCGATCAGTGAATCTTTGAGAAAAATGGGCTTGGAAAAAGAAATATCAGAAAAAATTCCCAAGGGGAGGTGGGGGACTCCCAAAGATATCGCCGGTGTTGCAGCATTCCTCGCATCTGACGAGGCGGATTACATAACTGGATCCGTCATACAGGTGGATGGAGGATTAGGAAACTTTTTTGATTTAGGGAAAGGATACCGTGAGGCCTATAAATATAAACCGATCCAATAGAAAAAAAAGAGACGATCGGGAGCAGACAGAAACGGGGTCCCAAAATCACATAGATGAATTATAGCGGATTAAAAACTATTATTCCTAATTCGGTATAAGTTAACTCGGTCTTGAGCAACAGTATTATATATTATTATTTCCAATTGCACTGCGGATCTCCACCGGTTCTGTAATCGTACCGTCGTCTTCTCGACATGAAGACATTAGTGTTATGTCCCAGCCAGTAGCGAAATAGGCAGGGATTAACTTGGGGCACGACAATCATCGACAGAAATTACGGATTCCAGATGTGGAGCCAATACAAGACTATGTTAAGGAGGCGGGGGAGAGATGAACGGATTTCGAGAGAGGGGGGAGCATGATGATAGGAGAATACTATGGTAGAAACTGACCTTTCCGCATTGCAGCGGTGGAAACCATTGGAAGGGCGGGTAGCTGCAATAACAGGAGCCGGCCGGGGGTTGGGGCTAGAAATGGCTCGCCGGCTTGGGGCCGCCGGTGCCGTCATCGGGGTTATCGATCACGATGCGAGTTTGGTCGATGCGGCAGTAGAGGTTGTTCGAGCAGAAGGCACCACTGCCGTAGGCTGCCGCTGCGATGTGACGGATCGAGCGGCATATCATCAAGTCTGCCAGGCTCTTGCCAAGGAATTCGGCCAATTGGACGTTCTGATAAACAACGCCATGTGGATCCGCTACGAACCGGTAAGTAACATCTCTGAACAGACACTCGACCATATATTGGCGGTTGGTATAAAGGCGGTTTTTTGGGGAGTGCAAGCTGCGATACAATTTATGGTGCCTAAGCGAGGCGGCTCGATTATCAATATGAGTTCACCGGTTGCGGAAATCGGGTTGCCCGCGGCAGCATCTTACACCGCTGCAAAAGGCGCGGTAAGTTCGCTTACCCGACAACTCGCTGCTGAACTTGGGCCGATGAATATTCGTGTTAATGCATTGGCGCCCGGCCCGGTCTCGACACCAGGCACAAAGAGCCTCCTCACAGAAGATGAGTGGGAACTACGTCGCCAACGAACGCCTCTGAAGCGACTTGGTACCCCGGGCGATATTGCTGACGTTGCGGTATTTCTAGCTTCCGATCTGAGCAAATTCATAACCGGAAGAGTGGTTTTTGTCGACGGAGGTCTGTCCATCGGTTTATAAATGGGAGGAGCATCCTTTAGCCAAGGAGAGGTAGAACCAATTCAGGGCTGCGAGGTCCGGGTTATGAACTAAAGATTGGCTATGGTCGTTCAGGAGTAAGTGATAGCCCTGTGGGAATCCAAACGTCCCAGTGTACGAACCGAGAAGATTATTTTTCCCCCCGAAAATGGCTAACGCGAAACACACTTCCTCATCTCCTGGTTGCTCTTGCCCCACCGCGCCGCTTTCTTGGCCATCCACAGGTTGATCCCAAGGCGATCGGCGATGCTGGTATAGGACATCCCCAACCTTCGGAGATGTAACACTTTTTCCGAAATCTTCATGTAACTCGGAACGGCGTCTTCATCCGTCAGGTCCACCTCGATGGGGATTTCGGAGGCGGTTCGAATTCTTTCAGATGGGGCGCGCCATTCAAAATCAATACCTTAGAGCTGACCTGCCCCCTGTTTGGGGACCGAAGCCGATTGCCGGATACCAGGCCGGAGGCCGGGTGTGGCCCGGCGCGTTCTGGCCGCCCCTAAGCCCGCCGATCTGTTGTGCGGATTTCCGAAAAGAGAGACTAGAATAGAATTTGTCGCCGCCGAGGCGGTGGGAGAAACGATGGGAGGGGAGGAGGGCAGGCCTTGGCTAATCGGGCACGACATCTCTTGGACGAGGCGCGCAAGGCCATCGCATCGACCGAAGAGCGGATTCGCTGCCACCCGTACCTGGAGGCCCTGGAGGCGCGGCGGGTGGAGAAGGGGAAGCTGGCGCTGTTCGCGGGCCAGCAGTGTCACATCATCGAGAGCGACCTCCGCAGCGTGGCGCTGATCGTGTCCCGGGCAGAGTCGCAGGGTGCTCGGGACTTTCTCGGTGGGATGCTGCAAGGGGAACGCGCGGCCCTGGAGGCCTTGGGGCCCTTAGGACAGGCGTTGGGCCTATCGCCGGAACAGCTGCATGCGGTTGAGCCGCTCCCCGGCGCGTTCGCCTACAGCGCGTACGTGACCTGGCTCGCCACTTACGGGACGCCCGCGGAATTCGTGGGGGCCTTTCTGGTCAACCTGGACGCTTGGGGCGAGAACTGCGGCCGGATCAGCCGGGCGCTCCAGACGGGTTATCGTCTCTCCGGGCAGGACGTCGCCTTCTTCGATCTGTTTGCCAGCGCGCCGCCCGGATTCGAGGAGCAGGGCCTGGCAGTGGTGGAGGAGGGGCTGGGACAGGGAGCGGATCCCGTGCGCATCCGGCGTGCGGCCCGCCTGCTGCAAGGGTTCGAGTTGCTGTATTGGGACACGATGTGGGAGGCCGCCAAAGGCTGACCCTCGCCGGGACCGCCAGGTGAGTTACGATGCGTGGCTAATACAGATTTAGGGTCCGGTTGTCCGGAAGGGGGCGACGAAGCCCGATATAATTCATCCCAACTCCTTCTTTCGAGGCGGCCTCCATGGAATTTCTGTTTCTTCTGCTCCTGATCCTGGTGAACGGGCTTTTCGCCATGTCCGAGATGGCTGTCGTCTCGTCCCGGAAAACACGACTGCAGCAATGGGCGGACGAAGGCAAGAGCGGGGCCGGGGTGGCGTTGGAGCTTGCCGCGGAACCGGGACATTTTCTCTCTGCGGTCCAGGTCGGCATTACCCTGATCGGCATCTTGAGCGGTGCCTTTGGAGAAGCGACCATCGCCACGGGAATATCGGATCGAATCGCCCAAGTGCCGTCCCTCGCCCCTCATGCGGAGACCATTGCGTTGGCCGTCGTGGTCTTGGGAATCACGTTTCTTTCGCTGATCCTCGGTGAACTCGCACCAAAGCGATTCGCCCTCCGGAACCCTGAGGGGATCGCCGTCATGATTGCCCGGCCGATGCGTCTGCTCGCGAAAGCCGCCCATCCTCTCGTCTGGTTCTTGAGCTTTACAACGGAGTCCGTGCTGAAGCTCCTCGGCTCCCGCCCCGTGTCAGCTCCTCCTGTTACGGAGGAAGAGATCAAGGTCATGATGGAACAAGGAGCGGAAGCGGGGGTCTTCGAGCAGGAGGAACAGCAGTTCGTCGCGAATGTGTTCCGGCTGGACCGCCTGAAGGTCGGGGCCATCATGACCCCCCGTGCGGACGTCGTCTATCTCGATGTGGAAGACTCCTCCGACGATATTCAACGCAAGATCCTGGACAGCTCTCATTCCGTCATGCCGGTATGCCGAGGGGGAATCATCAACGTCTTGGGCATAGTCCACGCCAAGGATCTTCTCCGCCGTTCTCTTTCCGGGGAATCCTTCGACCTCCTTTCCTTGCTGACGTCCCCGCTATTTATCCCGGAAAACGCTACCGCCATGAAGTTGCTCGAAATGTGCAAGAAGAGCGGCCGGCACGTGGCGTTCGTCGTGGACGAGTACGGGGACGTCCAGGGGTTGGTGTCCATCAATGATGTCCTTGAATCCATCGTAGGCGATATTCCTTCGGAGGGGGAACCGGCGGAGGCCCTGGCCGTCCGAAGGGAAGACGGTTCCTGGCTGCTCGACGGCATGCTTCCGATGGAAAAATTCGGCGAACTGTTTCCGGACGTGGGACTCCCCGAGGAGGAATCGGGCACCTACCATACGTTGAGCGGTTTCATCCTGATGCGGCTGGGGAGGATTCCCGCGGTAGCGGATCATTTTTCATGGCATGGATGGCGTTTCGAGGTGGTGGACATGGACGGGAAACGAATCGACAAGGTCCTTGCCGCGCCTGTTTCGCAGAAATGACCTCCGCCGGGGGGATCCCCCGATCGTCTAAGCATTTATTGCAAGGAGATAGCTTCTTCCCATCGGTGCCCGGTTTCGTCCGGTATGGCGCGCCGCCTTTTCCCCCATTGGGTAAACTCAGCGTCGAAACATGCATCCAAATGGAAACGGGAATAACGATGACGGCATAGCCGTTCCATCGAATTCCATCAGGAAAGCGTTCGGCGCGAAGCATCGAGCGGGTGAGGGATCCCATGGCGGATCGTTCGTTGAAGCATCGCAGCAACCTGCTTACCGGGATACCGGGAGGGGCGGATTGGGCCCGGAGGGCTGCCGCCAGGGCCATGCTCCGCGCCGTGGATTTCAAGGACGACGATTTCACCAAACCGATCGTCACCATGGCCTGCCCCTTCACGAACGCGACCCCCTGCAACGATCACATCCGGAAGCTGGGCGACATCCTTTTCCGGGAGATCGTCGCATCGGGCGGCAAGCCGTTCCTGTTCGGAACGCCCGTCATCAGCGACGGTGAGACGATGGGAATGGAAGGGATGAAATACTCCCTGATGTCGCGGGACCTCATCGCGGACTGCATCGAGACCATGCACGAGGGGTACGCGGCGGACGGAATCGTCACGCTTTCCGGCTGCGATAAAAGCATCCCCGGCGCGGTCATGCCCATCCTGCGGAACAACGGCATCGGGTTGACGCTGTACGGAGGCACCATTCTGCCGGGCAGGTACAAGGAGGAAGACCTGACGATCGTGAGCGCATTCGAGGCGATCGGCGCCCACGCGGCGGGAAAGATGGCGGACGAGGAGCTGCACCAGGTGGAGTGCCACTCCTGCCCCGGGGCGGGTTCGTGCGGGGGGATGTACACGGCCAACACGATGGCGTCGGTGATCGAGGCGATGGGGTTGAGCGTCCCGGGTTCCGCCTCCCACGCGGCGGTCGACCGGAGGAACCGGATTTCGAGGGAAAAGCGGAAGGACTGCGCCGACTCCGCCAAGGCGCTGTTCCTGCTGCTCCGCCGGGGGATCCGGGCGCGCGACATCGCGACACGGGAGGCCTTCGAGAACGGCATCGCCGTGATGATGGCCCTCGGGGGCTCGACGAACGGCCTCCTTCACATCCTCGCGCTGGCCCATGAGGCGCGGGTTCCCCTGGAGCTGGACGATTTCCAGGAGATCGGGCGAGATGTCCCGCTATTGGGCAACTTCAAGCCGTTCGGTAAGTACGTCATGGCGGACCTGGACCGGATCGGAGGCATCCCCATGGCGATGAAGGCGTTGCTCGACGCCGGGCTTCTCCACGGGGATTGCCTGACCGTCACGGGAAAAACCGTGGCGGAGAACCTGGTGACCGTCCCGCTCCTCCCCGGCGGCCAGGACGTCCTCGCTTCGCCGGACCGACCTTTTGCGCCGCCCGGGCGGCACATCTCGATTCTTCGCGGGAACATCGCCCCGGACGGTGCGGTCCTGAAACTGAGCGGGAAGGAGCTTACCCGCCATACCGGACCCGCGCGCGTCTTCGACCGGGAAGAGGATGCGCTGGACGCGATCCTGGGAGGGAAGATCCGGAAGGGCGACGTGATCGTGATCCGGTACGAGGGCCCCAAAGGCGGGCCGGGGATGCGGGAGATGCTTTCCCCGTCGGCCGCCCTGATGGGCGCGGGGCTGGGAAAAGACGTCGCGCTGGTCACCGATGGGAGGTTTTCGGGCGGGACGCACGGGATCATGGTCGGGCACGTCGCCCCCGAGGCACAGGCGGGAGGGGTGATCGCCGTCGTCCATGAAGGCGACCGGATCACCATCCGCCCCGGGGAGAAATCGATCTCCCTCGATGTGGGCGATGCGGAAATCGCGGGGCGTCTTTCGGAGTGGAATCCCCCGGAGCCCAGATACACGCGCGGGGTTCTTGGGAAATACGTCAGGCTCGTCGGCAGCGCGTCGAAGGGCGCGGTTACGAATTAAGCCGGGTCCGTCGTCATCCGTCGATTCGGACGTTCTCCAGCGAATCTGTGATCCAGTCGGCCCCGGAGAGTTCTCCCGCGCCGTAGCTGTTGGTGACGGCGAGCACGCGGAGCCCGGCCCCTTTCGCCGAACGGATCCCCGCGGGGGTGTCCTCGACGGCGATCGATGCTTCCGGGATCGTCATGCGGGAGGGGTATGTCTCCGACAACTTCCGGAAGGCGAGCCCGTAGCTTTCCGGATCGGGCTTGCTCTTCCGCACATCGTCGGCGGCGACGATGACGGGGAAGCACCGGGCGACGCCCAACCGCGCAAGGATCGGGTCGATGTCCGAGCGGAGCGCGCCGCTGCAAAGCGCCAGCGGCAGGCCGTCCGCGTGCAGTGACTCGATCATCGGGACCGCCCCCGGGTAGGGGGACACCCCGTTCCGGAGGCCGTCATGGAACGCCCGGGACTTCTCGACGACCAGCTCCGCAAGGTTCACGGCATCGATTCCGGTCCCCTTTGCGCGGAACGCCTCCCGGAACGCGTCGCGGTCGTCGTATCCCATGTAGGTCTCGACGTAATCCTTCCACGTGAATCCCATGCCGCGCGGTTCGAGCACCTTCCGGAACGCCTCGTAATGCATCGGCTCGGTATCGACGAGAATCCCGTCGAAATCGAAGATGACCGCTTCGGGCCTTGGGAGTGAAAGGGGGTTCATCGGGATTCCGGTATCCTCATCTCGAAGGGAAATATACCCCGGATCCGTGCATCTTGCCATTTTCATTAAAGTTCTTCCTGTGTCTGCCGATGAAATCCACCGGCATGGCGTGCATGCGGCGTTCATGGCGGAACAATGCCCGAAAGGTCGTGAGCAGGGAATGACCGGCAGGATCTACGGGAGCTCCCTCGGGGGGCGGCGGGGATGATCCGCTCGTTCAGGGACGTCCCCATCCAGAGGAAGCTCGTCGCGATCATTCTGCTGACCAGCGGGTTCGTACTGGCCGGGTCCACGATCACGTTCGTGGTCAACGAGGCATTATCCTTCCGGACGGATGCCCGGAAGGCGCTGGAATCGACCGCCGCGGCGATCGGCAAGAACAGCGCCTCCGCGGTCACGTCCATGGACGCGAAATCGGCGGACGAGTCGCTCGCGGGGCTTGAAAAAAATCCATCGATCCTCTCCGCCTATCTGCTCAATGGGGACAATGAGATCTTGACCGCCTACGTTTCCCCGAGAGCGGCCCCGGGAGACCTTCCCTTCGGGAACGAGCTTGCCGCCGGCCGCCGGAAGGTGGATGCCGCGGCGGTCGAATCGCTCCGCAGGGAGGCCGACTCCTGGAATTTCCTGTCCATCGATGCGGTGTCGCCCATCGCGATCGAGGGGCGGCGGGTGGGCACGGTGGTCCTGCGGTCCTCGTTCCACGAGTTCGGGGATCGCATGGAGCGGTATCTCCACCTCTCCGGCCTGGTTCTGCTCTGCGCCTTCCTCGGGGCCTACCTGCTCGCCCGGCGATTTGCCCCCGCGATTTCCCGCCCGATCGTGGATCTGGCGCGCGCGATGCGGTCCGTTTCGGAGAACCACGACTTCTCGGCCCGCTGCGAGAAGCGGGGAGACGACGAGATCGGGGAGCTGATCGAACGGTTCAACGAGATGCTCGGACACATCCAGGCCAGCGATGAAAAGCTCGTCCACCACCGGGAGGAGCTTGAAACCGAGGTCGCCCGCCGGACGGTCGAGCTCGTTCACGCCAAGGAGGCCGCGGAAGCCGCGAGCCGGGCGAAGTCCCGATTTCTGGCGAAAATGAGCCACGAGATCCGGACCCCCATGAACGGGATCCTCGGCATGGCGGACATCCTCCTCCAGGGGAGCCTGCCGGGCGAACAGCGCCGGTCCGTTGAGATCGTCCGGCGCTCCGGGGAAGCGCTCCTGGAGATCATCAACGACATCCTCGACTTCTCCCGGATCGAGGCCGGCAGGATGGAACTGGACGACGCCCCCTTCGATCTCGGAGGGATCGTCGAGGAGGTGACGGAGCTTCTCGCGGAGCGTGCCCACGCCAAGCGGATCGAGCTGGCGTCGCAGGTGGACCCGGGGATCCCCGCCTTTCTCCGAGGAGACCCCTGCCGGCTCCGGCAGATCCTGGTCAACCTTGTGGGAAACGCCGTCAAGTTCACGGAGCGGGGAGAGGTGGTCGTCCGGGCGTCCCTCGACTCCAGGAACGGCGACGCGGTGACCGTCCGGTTCTCCGTGCGCGATACGGGGATCGGCATCCCCCGCGAGGCCCTGGAAAAAATCTTCATCTCCTTCACCCAGGCCGACGGATCCACCACGCGGAAGTTCGGGGGCACCGGGCTCGGGTTGAGCATCTCCAGGCAGCTCGTCGAGATGATGGGCGGGACGATCCGGGTCGAGAGCGATGCCGGCAGCGGATCCGATTTCATCTTCACCGTCCGGCTCCGCAAGGCGATGGAGTCGGACCTCATGCCGTCGAGCTCCCGCCTGAACCTGAAAGGGTTGAAGGCGCTCGTGGTGGACGACAACCGGACGAACCGCGAGATCCTCGAGAAGCAGTTGTACATCTGGGGAATACGCTGCCGCGGCGCCGGCGGGGGGGACGAGGCGCTCACGCTCCTGCGCTCGGCGGATTCGGAGGGGGCGCCCTTCGACCTCGCGATCCTCGATTACCACATGCCCGACATCGACGGCCTGCAACTGGCGGGGCTGATCAAGGCGGATCCCTCCCTCTCCGGCGTCCGCCTCATCATGCTTTCCTCCGTCGGGATCCGGGGGGACGGGCGAAAGGCGCGGGAGACCGGAATCTCCGGTTATCTGACGAAGCCGGTCCGCCGGGATGTCCTGTACGAGAGCATCGCCGCGGTCATGGGGATCCGGGACCCGGCGGTGGAAGGGAAGCTGGTGACCCGCCACAGCGTCGCCGGAACGCAGAAGAAGATCGACGGGAGGATCCTGCTGGTCGAGGACAACCGCGTGAACCAGGAAGTCACCCTCGGCATACTCTCGGTCTTCGGTTGTCGAGCCGACGTCGCAGGAAACGGCAGGGAGGCGCTCGTTGCGATCGCCGCCGGGGAGTACGACCTGGTGTTGATGGACTGCCAGATGCCGGTCATGGACGGCTACGAGGCCACCCGGATCCTGCGCGCCCGCGAAAAGAAAACCGGGGGAAAACGCCTCGCCGTGGTCGCGCTCACGGCCAACGCGATGGAGGGGGACATCGACTCCTGCCTGGCCGCAGGGATGGACGACTACCTGAGCAAGCCCTTCACGATCGGGAAGCTTGGCAACATGCTTACGAAGTGGCTTTCCGCGGGCGTCGGACCGGGGCCGGCCGGGGCCGAAGAAGAGCCGCCGGACACCAGGACCGTGGAAAAACCCCCGGCATCCCCGATCGACACGAACGTGCTCGACGGGATCCGCGCGCTCGAAGGAGATGGGAACCGGGGTCTCCTGGAGCGGATCATCAACTTGTACCTCTCCGATGCTCCCCGGCTGGTGGCGGGGATCCTTTCCGCGGCGGAGAAGGGAGAGAAGGAATCCATCCTGCGGGCGGCCCATACCCTGAAATCGAGCAGCGCCAACGTGGGAGCGACCGGTCTGTCGGAACTGTGCCGAAAGGTCGAGGGGATGGCGCGGACCGGCGAACCGATCGCCGCGGGGGATCCGCTCTTGTCGAAATTCGAGGGGGAACACCAGTTGGTCCTGGATGCGCTGGCGGCCGTCCTGGAGGGGACCCCGGCATGACGGAGCAACGAGGGACTCCCCCCCTGGTCCTGGTGGTGGACGACGATCCCGGGACGCGGCTGTTGGCCGCGGCCTCCCTCCGTCAGGCGGGGTACGCCACGGTGGAGGCGGCCGACGGCGACGACGGGATCTCGGCATTCCGGCAATTCCGGCCGGCCCTGGTCCTGCTCGACGTGGTGATGCCCCGGATGGACGGATTCATCGCCTGCCGGGAGATCCGGCGGCTCCCCGGCGGTGACCGGGTCCCCATCCTGATGATGACCGGCCTGGACGACCTCTCCTCGATTCATCGGGCGTACGAAGTCGGAGCGACGGACTTCGTCACCAAGCCGATCCACTGGGTGATCCTCGGGTACCGGGTCGGGTACCTCCTGCGCGCCGCCCGGGCGTTCCTCGACCTGGCCCGCAGCGAGGAGAAGACCCGGGCGCTCCTTCGTGCGATCCCCGACCGGATCCTGCGGATCGGCGCGGACGGCGCCGTCCTGGATCTCGTCGCGGGCGTCGGCATCGCGGCGGATCCGTCGGTGGAAGACGCGGGGAAACGGACCCTTTCGGATGTCCTTCCGGGCGGGATCCCGGAGGAAGTGCTGCGGAATATCGGGGAGGCGCGGAAGAGCGGCGGGATCCAGCGGTTCGAATACGCCATCGATTCCGCGGCGGGACGGCGGAGTTTCGAGGCGCGGATCGTCTCGATCCCCGGGGAGGAGTCCCTGCTGATCGCCCGCGATATGACGGACCGGAAGAAGGCGGAGGACCAACTGGCCCACATGGCCTACCACGACGCGCTGACCGGATTGCCCAACCGGGTCGCCTTCAGCGAGCGGCTTTTCCAGGAACTTGCCCGCGCGAAACGCCGCAACGAAGTCGTCGCGATCGTGTTCCTCGACCTGGACCGGTTCAAGGATGTGAACGACACGCTCGGCCACGACGCGGGAGACCGGCTCCTCGTTGCGGTGGCGGAGCGCCTCCGGGGAGCGATGCGGGAGACGGACACCCTCGCCAGGATTTCGGGGGACGAGTTCTGCATCATCCTCCCGGACCAGCGGGACGAGCACGCCGCCATCGAAGCGGGGCGCCGTGTCCACCAGGCGTTCACGGAACCGTTCCACATCGACGGGCAGGAGGCCCACGTGACCGCCAGTATGGGGATCAGCCTGTATCCGGCCAACGGCGGCTCCCCGGAAACCCTCGTGAAGCAGGCCGACATCGCCATGTTCCGGGCCAAGTCGCTGGGCGGGGGGAACTTCCTGCCATTCTCGGAGGAGATGAGCGCCGAGGTCGCGGCGCGCGTCCGGATGGAGAAGGGACTTCGCAGCGCGTGCGAGAAGAAGGAGTTCGTCGTCCACTACCAGCCCGCGATCGACCTGCGGTCCGGGCGGATCGTGGGAGCGGAGGCGCTCGTCCGTTGGCGGACGGAGGACCAGGGGCTCGTCCAGCCGTTGCAGTTCATCCCCCTCGCGGAGGAGACCGGCGCCATCGTCCCCATCAGCGAGTGGGTCATCGAGACCGCGTGTGCACAGGCGCAGGCGTGGCATGCCCAAGGGTTCGGGCCCTTCCGGATCTCCGTCAACGTGTCCGCGCGGCTGTTTCACCGGTACGACCTGAACGCGACGATCCGCGACATCCTGCGGCAAACAGGGCTTGCTCCCGGATCGTTCGAACTGGAGATCACCGAGTCCGTGGCGATGGGAAACATGGAAAGCACCATCGAGACGCTCTGGAAGCTGAACGAAGCCTCCATCCGGGTGGCGATGGACGATTTCGGAACGGGGTACTCCTCTCTCGCCTATCTTCAACGGATGCCGATCCAACTTCTTAAGATCGACATGTCCTTCATCCGGGAGATGGACCGCAACCCCGACGACCAGACGATCGTGAAAACGATCATCGCGATGGCGCATACCCTGAACATCGAGGTGATCGCGGAGGGCGTGGAACGGGTGGAACAACTGGACCTTCTGAAATCGTTCGGCTGCGACCTTGCGCAGGGGTTTCTCTTCAGCAAGCCCGTCCCCGCGGAGGAGTTCACCAGGCTATTGGCGGAAAACAGGGGGATGACCGTTTGATGCCGGCGGCACGTTCGGCCGGGTTTTTCGGCTCGATGTGTGGTAAGTTGTTGGAAAAAGGGAAGGTGAACCACATCTTGGCAAAGGACGACCTGGCGAATCTCGAAGGAACCGTGACCGAGGCCCGGGGCGGGGGCCATTTCGTCGTCCGCCTTGAAAACGGCCACACGCTCACCGCGAAGCTCGGCGGCGCGATGCGCCGGTTCCGGATCCGGGTCATCTCCGGGGATCGCGTCACGATCGGCGTCTCCCCCTACGACCCGACACACGGCCTTATCCTCTACCGTCACAAGAACTGACGGCCTGCCGACCCCGGTGAAGACGAAGTCCGTCTACAGGGTGCTTTTCCGGAACCAGGAGAGCCTGTACGAACTCTATGCCCGGAAGGTGGGGCAGGGCGCGCTCTTCGCGTTCGTCGAGGTGGAGGAGATCCTCTTCGGCAACCGGGGGGGCGTGCTCGTGGACCCGTCGGAGGAACGGCTGAAGTCCGAGTTCGCCGGCGTCAAGCGCACCTATATCCCGCTGCAGGCCGTGGTGCGCATCGACGAGGTGGAGAAAGAGGGGACGAACAAGATCGTCGCCCTTGCCGCGCCCCAGGGGAACCTGGCCCCCTTCCCGATGCCACCGGGAACCCTCGGAAGCAAACCCGGAAAGGGTTGAAGGGTACCCCCGGCCGTCCCGTTTAACGCAGGTTCTTCCGTATCCTCTCCACCGCCTCCGTTACGTTGTCGCGGTTGCCGAAGGCCGACAGCCGGAAGAATCCCTCCCCCGACGGCCCGAATCCGCTCCCGGGCGTTCCGACCACATGGCATTCCGTGAGAAGACGGTCGAAGAAATCCCAGGAAGAGACTCCGCCCGGGGTTTTCAGCCAGATGTAGGGGGCGTTGACGCCGCCGTAAAGGGTCAGTCCCGCGTCCGAAAGACCCTCGCGGATGATCTTCGCGTTTCCCATGTAGTGGTCGACGATCGCCTTCGTCTGCCGCCACCCCTCGTCGGAATAGACCGCCTCCGCCGCCTTCTGCACGGGGTAGGAGACCCCGTTGAACTTGGTCGTCTGCCGGCGGTTCCACAGCTTGTTCAGATGCACCCGCTCGCCCGTCGCCGTCCTCGCCGTCACCCCCTCCGGGACCACGGTCAGCGCGCACCGCACGCCGGTGAATCCGGCGGTCTTGGAAAAGCTGCGGAACTCGACGGCGCACCTCTTCGCTCCCTCGATCTCGTAGATCGAGCGGGGGTAGCGGGGCTCCGTGATGAACGCCTCGTACGCGGCGTCGAAGAAGATCACCGCGTCGTTGGCGAGAGCGTAGTCGACCCATCCCTTGAGCTGCGCCTTCGTCGCCACCGTGCCGGTGGGATTGTTCGGGGAGCAGAGGTAGACGATGTCCACCTTCTCCTTCGGGACGGACGGGAAGAAGCCATTCGCCTCTGTGCACGGAAGGTAGACGATCCCCTGGTAGTAGCCGCGCTCGTCGGCCGGCCCGGAGCGGCCGATCATCACGTTCGTGTCGTTGTAGACGGGATAGACCGGGTCGCCGATGGCCACCTTGTTGTCGAGGGCGAAGATGTCGAGGATGTTCGCCGTGTCGCACTTGGAGCTGTCGGAGATGAAGATCTCGGTGGAAAAAAGGAGGACTCCCAGCGGGGCGTACGCCTTTTCGATCAATGTGTCGATGAGGAAGCCGTACCCCCGTTCGGGACCGTACCCTACGAACGTCTTCTCGTCGCCGAGCTCGGAGACGGCGTCGTGGAACGCCGAGAGGACGGCGGGCGGCAGCGGGTGGGTGACGTCCCCGATCCCGAGGCGGATCACCTTCGCGGACGGGTTCGCCGCGGCGAAGGCCCGCACCCGGCGGCCGATCTCGGGGAACAGGTACCCGGTTTTCAGCTTGAGATAATGCTCGTTGACCCGTGCCATGCGCGCGAACCCTCCCGGGAGGAATCGAACACGTCCCAAGAAGATACCACAAGGTTCGAACGCGGCAACCGCTCCGGACGGCCACCAGGTGCGTGCATTCCCTTCTCCCATGGAATATATTTCTTCCACTGATCCCGGAGGGGGGCGAATGTCCGCGCTGTTCGCGTTCAAGCTGACGCTGGTGCCGTTCTTTATCCTCGCGCTGAGCCTGGCGGGAAGGCGCTGGGGGACGGCCGTCAGCGGCTGGCTCGTCGCGCTGCCGGTCGTCGCGGGCCCGATCGTCTTCTTCATCGGGATGGAGCAGGGGGAGGCGTTCGCCGCGGGCGCGGCGCGCGCGACGATCGCCGGGCTCGCATCGCTGGCCGTCTACAGCCTCATCTACAGCCGCGCGGCCCTTCGGGTGGAATGGGCGCCGAGTCTGCTGGCCGGCTGGGCCGGGTTTTTCCTCTCCACGTACCTCCTGAACCGGCTCCCTCTCACGCTGCCCTGGTCGATCGCGCTCGCCCTTGCCGCGCTTGTCGCGGCGTACCTTCTCCTGCCGTCGGTCGATTCCGAGGCGTCGCCGCCCGGGACGCCTTCGTGGGAGATCGCCGCCCGCATGGCGGCGGCGGTCGGCATGGTGCTCCTCATGACCGCCCTCGCCCGTCCGCTCGGGCCGCGTCTCGCGGGGCTTCTCGTCCCGTTCCCCGTCGCGGCGACGGTCCTCACCGTCTTCACGCACCGCTACCAGGGAAGCGCTTCCGCGATCCGCCTGCTGCGAGGGCTGGTCGCCGGTCTCTGGACGATGGGGATCTTTTTCCTTGTCGTCGCGGGGACGGTCGAGCGGCTGGGGGTAGGGGCTTCCTTCGCGCTGGCCGCGGTAGCGGACGTCGCGTGCAACGGCGGGTCGCTCTTGGCGCTGAGGAGGATCCGGGCCGAACGCGCTTCGTGAAGGACGACGAAGAGCGAGGCGGAATCTTATCGGACGACGTTCCCCGCCCGCAGCAGCGCGGCGATCGTTTTCCCGTCCCGGATCTCCCCCGAGGACGCGAGGCGAAGCGCTTCCCCGATCGGCAGCCGCACCGTCTCGATCTCTTCGTAATGCTCGGGCTCCGCTCTCCCTTGCGACAATCCCGTCCCGAGGAACAGGTGGATCACCTCGTCGAATACGCCGGGGGAAGGGTAGAAACAGCCCAGGGGGACCAGCTCCCGGGCGGAGAGCCCCGTCTCCTCGGTCATCTCCCTCCGGCCGCACGCCGCCGGCTCCTCGTTCGGGTGAAGCCGGCCGGCCGGGATCTCGAGGAGCGTGCCGCCGACGGCGGGTCGCAGTTGCCGGATCAGCGTGACCGTCCCGTCGTCGTGCAGCGGAAGCACGCCCACTCCCCCGGGATGCCGCACGACCTGGTACATGTGCCATCCCTTCCTCCCGATCCGGACTTCGAACTGCTCGATGTCCACGACCAGCCCCTTGAACAGCAGCGACCGGTTCCTCGTCTCCATGTCGACCCCCTTCCCCGACCATTGTGCGGCCGGGCGGCGTTCCTGTTCAAGCGGCGTGGAGCGTTTGCGATATGATCAGGAAATCGCCCGCGCGTCTCGCGGGGGGGGGGTGGGATCGGCGTGGATCCGGCGGCGCTGGACGAAACGGCGCGGAGGCTGAAACATCGGCTCCGGTCCTGCGACATCTGCCCGCGGACCTGCGGTGTCGACCGGACGAAGGGCGGGAGGGGCGTTTGTCGCACGGGTCTCCGCGCCATCGTCTCGTCGTTCGGCCCCCACTTCGGCGAAGAGTCGCCCCTGGTGGGCAGCAACGGTTCGGGGACGGTCTTCTTCTCCGGTTGTTCCCTCCGGTGCGTATTCTGCCAGAACTACGAGATCAGCCACCTTCAGGATGGGGAGGAGACCGACGCCTCGCGGCTCGCCGGGATATTCCTCGCCGTCCAACGGATGGGGTGCCACAACCTCAACCTTGTCACCCCCACGCACGTCACCCCGCAGATCGTGGAAGCCCTCGGCATCGCGGCGGCGAAGGGGTTCTCCCTGCCGGTGGTCTACAACTGCGGAGGCTACGAGCGGGTGGAGACGTTGCGGGAGTTGTCCGGGATCGTGGACATCTACATGCCGGACCTGAAGTTCCTCGATCCGGGGCGGTCCGCCCGGTACTGCTGCGCCCCGGATTACCCCGACGTGGCGCGGGAGGCGCTTCGGGAGATGTCCCGGCAGGTGGGGCCGTTGACCTTCGACCCGGACGGGATCGCGGTCCGGGGATTGCTCGTGCGGCATCTGGTGATGCCCGGGGACGCGTCCACGACCCGCGCGGTGATCGATTTCCTGGCCGACGAGATCGGCGCCGGCACCTACCTGAACCTGATGGACCAGTACCGTCCGTGCGGCAGGGCGGCGGAATACCCCGAAATCGCCCGGCGGACCTCCCGGCAGGAGTGGGGGGACGCCCGCGCCTACGCATTGCGGAAAGGGATGACCCGCCTCGACGGGGACGCCTGACCCGGTCAGGGAATCAGGACGATCTTCCCCTTTGCGCCCGGCGCCATCACGGCGACGTGGCTCTCCGGCGCCGCCGACAGCGGCAGTTCCCGGCCGATCACGGGGCGGAGCGTCCCGTTCTCCAGCCCCGCGACCAGCGCCGCGTGGACGATCGCGCGGTCGCTGTCCGGCATGTTGAAGAGGGACATCCCGACGATCGAGGCGTCCCGTCCCATCGCGTCGCGGGGGTCGATCCCGATCGTCCCCCGGCTGCCGATCACGACGGCCCGCCCGCCCATGGCCAGGGCCTTGAGGTCGTTCGCCAGGTTCACGTTGGCGAGCATCTCGAGGATGACGTCGAATCCGCGCCCCCCGGTCGCCGCCAACGCCTCGCCGATGTATCCGGTCGCCCGGTGGTCGAAGGCGTGGTGCGCCCCCTCTCGAAGCGTCATCGCGATCCCTTCCCCGGTCCCCGCCGTGCCGACCACCCGCAGGCCCGCCGCCCGGGCGATCTGCACCGCCGCCACCCCGACGCCGCCGCTCGCTCCGTGGACCAGGACCGTTTCCCCGGGGACGGCCCGGGCGCGCTGGAAGAGGGCGCGCCAGGCGGTCGCGTAGGGGACGCCGACCGCGGCCCCCTGGGCGTACGAAACGTTCCCGGGCAGCCGGTGGACGCGCGACGCATGGCACAACGCGAGTCCGGCGTAGGCGCCGGTCACCGTCTCCGAGGTATACACGCGGTCGCCCACGTCGACCCCGCGGACATCCTCTCCCACCGCCTCGACGATGCCGGCGGCGTCGTGGCCGGGAGTGTAGGGGAGCGCCGGGCGGCGGGGATACGTCCCGGACCGGATGTACGTCTCCACCGGATTCACTCCCACGGCGCGGATGCGGACCACGACCTGCCCGGGGCCCGGCACGGGGTCCGGGACCTCCTCCAGTCGCATCCCATCGGGCGGACCGAACTCGCGGACGCGGATCGCTTTCACGGGAACCCCTCCTTAAGATGATGATACCCGATGGGATGCCAAGTGTGGCGTCTCGCAAATATCCTGGCATTCGAGCGCCGCCGCATCCGCTCCAGCTTCGTTGCGCTCGTTCGCCGTACTCTCCCGGTACGTCTTCACTTGCGCGCCTTGCTGGCGCGGCGCATCGACGCTCTCGGTGCATCAGGCTATTTGCGAGACGCTACACCAGCTCCGCGGTACACTGGTACCCGGGAGCGGACAATCCAAGCCGGAGGTGGCCCATGGACGAGAGCGGCAACAATGTGGTGACGGGGGCGCTGCTGGTCGTGGCGGGAGCGATTCTCGGGGCCGGCGTGGCCCTGCTGATCGCGCCGCAGTCGGGCCGTGAAACGCGCAAGGACATCGCTCGATACGCCCGGAAGACGAGACGGAAGGTCGAAGGCGCGGCGGGGGAGGTCGTCGGGAGCGTGGCCGAGATGGCCGATGCCGTGGAGGAAAAGGCGGAGGAACTCCTCGATAAGGGGAAGGACCTCGCCAAGGAGTCCCGGGAGGCGGTGCTCTCCGCCCTCGACGAGGGGCAGGAGCGGCTGGGACGGCAGCGGGACCGGCTGGCCAAGTTGTTCGGAGTGTAGCGTCTCGCAAATAGCCTGACGCATCGAGAGCGCCGCTGCATCCGCTCCAGCTTCCCGTCCCGGCGCGGAGGCGGCGGGAATCAACAAGACCGGGGGAACGACGTGGAGCCGGATGAGGAGAAAAAGGGAACGAGGGAGGAACCGGAAGAGGAGAGCTTCGGGGAGCTGCTGGACAAGAGCTTCGTCCCGCCGACGCGGTACGAGCCGGGACAGAAGGTCGCCGCCCGGGTGATCAAGGTGACCCCGGATTGGGTCTTCCTCGATATGGGCCGGAAGGGGGAGGGCGTCCTCGCGGCGAAAGAATTGGTGGACGACGCGGGGACCGTCGGGGTGAAGGAGGGGGACACCCTTGCGGCATACTTCGTCTCCTCGGACGGCAGCGAGATGCTCTTCACCACCCGCATCGCCGGAGGGGCGGCCGGTGCGGCGCAGCTCGAAGAGGCCGCCCGCTCGGGGATCCCCGTGGACGGGCTCGTGGTGAAGGCGATCAAGGGGGGATACGAGGTGCGCCTCGCGGGCGGCGCCCGGGCGTTCTGTCCGCACTCCCAGATGGGGCTCGCGCGGTCCGGGGGCCCGGAGGAGCATGTCGGCAAACATGCGCCGTTCCGGATCACGAAGTACGGGGAAAAGGGCCGGAACATCGTCGTCTCCAGCCGGGTCCTGCTGGAGGAGGAGGAGGAACGGAAAGCACGGGAGGTGATGGCGACGCTGGCGGAGGGGATGGTGGTGAAGGGGACGGTCACCGCGGTCCGCGAGTTCGGCGCATTCGTCTCCATCGGCCCGATCGAGGGGCTGATCCCCGTCTCGGAGATCGGTTGGGAGCGGGTGGAGGATGTCGAAAGCGTTCTCTCCGTCGGCCAGGAGGTCGAGGTGGCGATCACCCGGCTCGACCGGGCCAACAAGCGGTTCTCCTTCAGCCTGAAGAAGACCCTCGCCGATCCCTGGGAGACCGCCTCGGACCGTTTTCCGGCGGGGTCGCACCATGTCGGGAAGGTTGCACGGCTGACGGCGTTCGGGGCCTTCGTCTCCCTCGGCGGCGGGGTGGACGGCCTTCTCCACGTATCGAAGCTCGGCGGGGGAAAGCGGATCCGGAGCGCGGGCGAGGTGCTCCGCACGGGGCAGGAGATCGAGGTGAAGGTCGACTCGGTGGACTCCGCGAAGCGGCGCGTCGCCCTCTCCCTTGCGGCAGCGGAGAGCCGGGGAACGCCCGAAGAGGAAGCGGAGGATTACTCGAAGTACATCGACCCGTCGCCCGCTCCCCCGGCACTCGGCGCCCTCGGGGAAGCCCTCAAGGCTTCATTGGAGCGGAAAAAGAAATAACTCCTCCCGGGCGGAGAGGGCCCGCCGGTTAGTGTAGCGTCTCGCAAATAGCCTGGCATTCGAGCGCCGCTGCACTAGAGGTTCATGTGCTCCAGGAAGTACGGCATCTGGAGGCGCCACCACGGCCAGTCGTGGTTGACGTCGTGCCCCCAGTAGTCGATCCGGGCGGGGATCCCTTTCCCCTCCAGGATCGCCTGGAGCTCCCGGGTGTCCGCCAGCATGTCGTCCTCCCATGCCCCCTGCCCGACGCACACCACGATCCGGCTGCGACGGTACCGTTCGAGGTACCAGGGGTCGGTAAGGGCGGGCAGGTAGGCGAGCGGGGTGTTGAGGTAGACGTTCTCGTCCATGTAATCGCCGACGAACCGGGTCAGCTTGTACACGCCGGAGAGGGCGATCAGGGCGTCGAAGACGTCGGGGTGGCGGAAGAAGAAGTTCGCGGAGTGGTACCCCCCCATGCTGCATCCGGTCGCCAGGATCCCGGAGGCGTGCGGGGTCCGCTCCCGGACGAACGGCGCGACCTCATCGACGATGTACCTGTCGTAGTCGAGGTGCCGGCGCGCGCGGTCGGCGGGATGTGCGGAATCGTTGAGCCACGACTGGCCGTCCACGCTGTCCACGGTGAACAGGGTGATCGCGCCCGAATCGATGAAGGGACGGCACGCGCCGACCATCCCGAAATCCTCGTACTCGAAGAACCGTCCGCCCTGGCAGGGGAACACCACCACGGGCTTCCCCCCGTGGCCGTACACCTTGAGCTCCATGTCCTGTCCCAGGCGCCGGCTCCACCCGCGGTGGTATTCGACGTTCATCCCGGCTCCCTCCTCCGCGCGGTCACCCGGTCTCGTGGATATAACGGGCGGCGTCGAGCACTTCGTCCCGATCCTTCGACCGGACCAGGTACCCGTAGTCGCCGATCGCCGCGCGGAAGATGGAGTGGATCTCCTCGTGGTGCACCAGGAGATCGCCGAACGCCGAGAGGATCTCCCCGTGCCCGTGGACGTACCGCTTGCTCCGCTTCCGGCCGACGTAAGCGACATGGTACGGACGGGACCACGTCGCCGTGAACCGGTTGTGCGCCACCACCCGCGCCCATTCCCGGTAGATGTCGATGTCGTTGGCGTAGTTGAACATGTCCGTGGTCAACCCCCCCGGCGGCCGCAGGTTCACCTCGAGGGCCACGATCCCGCCGTCCTCGTCGGTGCGGAAGAACTCGAAATGGAAGAACCGCTCGCGGACATCGAAGGCCCGGGCCGTGCGGCGCCCCGCGTCCTCCAGGTCCGCCGGGATCTCGCGGAAAGAGTAATAGAAGATATGGTCGTCCTCGTTCACCGTCTCCATGATCCCCCGGCTGTAGGCGTGCGCGGTGAAAAAGACGAGATTCCCGTCGCGGTCCGCCAGGCCGTCGAAGGAGAAGATCCCCCCCCGGATGAACTCCTCCACGATGTAGTCCGCCGGCGGCTTCCGGTCGAAGAAGGCGGATAGTTCGCCGTCGTCGCGGATCTTGTAGGTCGCCGCCGCGCCCACGCCCACGTCCGGTTTGGCGACCACCGGGTACCCGGTTTCGGCGACCAGCCGCCGCGCCTCGGCAAGGGTGCGGACCACGGCGCCGCGGGCGACCCGGACCCCCGCGGACCGGAAGATCTCCTTCATCGCGGACTTGCGCTTGACGTCCGCGATCCGGTCCTGCCGGAGCCCGTACATGTTGAAATCCGTCCGCAGGCGCGCCTCGGTTTCCAACCAGTACTCGTTGTGGGAGTCGATCCGGTCGAGCTTGCCGTGGAGGTGGGTGAAGTGCCCGAGGGCACGGACCAGGGCGTCGTACGAGTTCATGTCGTTCACGCGGTAGTACCCGGCGAGCGCCTCGCGGAGTTCCTGCCGGAGCGACTCGTACGGGACGTCTGCCAGCCCGAGGACGTTCACCCCCTCCTCCCGCAGGCGGACGCAGAACCGGTAGTAGTTCGGGGGGAAATGCGGAGAGAGGTATACGAAGTTCACCGATGCATCGTCGCAGGCGCGGCACGGTGCGTCAAGCCTGGCCCTCCCCGGCCCGCGTCTTGCTACACATTAATGTGCAGTCGCTCGGCCGCGGTCAGCGGGACACTCTTGGTTCAAGCCGGGGAGCGAGGGATAGAGTGTCCTGCGCCATAAAAACCAAGCAGGTGTTGATGCGCGTTATCAACCGAACACGGGGTATCCTCCTGGCAGGGAAGGTGCGAATCGCGCATACGTTCCTGTCGCGCCTCAAGGGGCTGCTCGGAGCATCGGGACCGGCGGAAGGAGAGGGGTTGTGGATCGTCCCCTGTCGCGGCGTGCACACCTTCGGGATGCGATGCCCGATCGATGTGGCGTTCCTGGACGCGGGAGGGGTCGTTGTGGGCGTCCTTTCGCGGCTCCCGCCGAGCCGGGTCGGCGGCCTCTTCCGCGGCGCCCGGGGAGCGCTGGAGCTTCGCGCGGGGACCCTCGCGGTCACCGGCACCGCACCCGGCGACCGGCTGGAATTCGAGGTGGGCCCCCCGCTTGACACCGCCAACCGGCGACTGCTACATTGTCCGTTAGCACTCGGCTTGCCGGAGTGCTAACTCGTTTGCGGGGAAGGTGAAATGGCTTCCGGGCTGGACGATCGCGCGACCCGGGTCCTTCGGTACCTCGTCGAGGATTACATCGAGACGGCGGAACCGGTCGGGTCGAGGACCATCTCCAAGATGATGGGGCAGGCCCTTTCGCCCGCGACCATCCGGAACATCATGGCGGACCTCGAGGAGGCCGGGTACCTCGCCCAGCCGCATACCTCCGCGGGGCGCGTCCCCACGGGAGCGGGGTTCCGGTACTACATCGATCACCTCCTGGCGCGGAAAGCCCTCGCGCGCGGGGAGATCGACCAGCTGCACCGCGCGGCGGGCGAAGGGAACGGCCCGGCGGACGAACTGGTGCGGCAGGTCAGCCGCCTGTTGTCGAACCTGGCCCACCAGGCGAGCGTGGTCGTCGTCTCTTCCCCGGAACAACAGGTCCTGCGCTCCGTGAGTCTCATGCGCGCGGGGGGAGAAAGGATCCTGCTGGTCGCCGTGATGCGCGGGGGATGGGTCCAGCACCGTCTCATCGAGAGCGAACCGGACCTCACCGGCGACGAGCTCGAGAAGATCAGCGCGTACCTCAACGAACTCGCCGAGGGGCGCACGCTGCCGCAACTGCGCGCCAGGATCCTCGCCGAGCTCCGGCAGGAGAAGGCCCGGTACGACCGCGTGCTGGGGCGAGCGCTCACGATGGGCGCACGGGCGCTCGCGGACGCCGCCCCCGGCGAGGTGTTCATCGAGGGGCGCGCCAACATCCTCGAACAGCCGGAATTCTCCGAGGATGTTCACCGCCTGAAGCGGATTCTGCGCGCCTTCGAGGAAAAGAGCGTGATCTTCCGGCTCCTCGACCGGGCGATGGAGAGCCGGGCGATCCAGGTTTCCGTGGGACTCGAGAACACGGTGGAAGAGCTTCCCGACATCTCGGTGGTCGCATCGGGGTACCGGCAGGGCGCTTCGGCCGTGGGGAGCATCGGTCTCATCGGTCCCCTCCGGATGGACTACTCCCGTGTGATCCCGCTGGTGGAGTACGCCGCGAGCCTGCTCACCACGATGTTCGAGGACCGGTAGCCGGTGTAGCGTCTCGCGAATACCCTGGCATTCGAGCGCCGCTGCACTGGCCCGGATTTTCCCCGCAATACGCCACCAAGAGAGGAATGGGATGAACGAAAGGGAGAAAGAATCGCCGCCGGTGGAAGCCGTGGAGGAAGTGGCCCCTGCGGAAGATCGCGCGGGGGAGCCGGCGGGGCCCGGGGAGGCCGGGTGGACGGACGATGCGGCGCAGCTGAAAAACCAGCTCGCCTATCTCGCCGCGGAGTTCGACAATTACCGGAAGCGCGTCGCCCGGGACCGGGAGGCGCAGGCGGCATTCGGGAACGAGCAGTTGCTGCGCGCCATCCTGCCGTTCCTCGACAACCTCGAGCGGGCGATGAGCCAGGCGGAGTCCTCCGCGGAGGCGCTTCTCTCCGGGGTCCGGATGACGTATGACCAGTTCCTCGCCGAGCTGCGCAAGTTCGGGCTCGAGCAATTCTCCGGAGAAGGCGGGTCCTTCGACCCGTCCCTGCACGAGGCGATCGCGAGCGTACCCTGGGGGGGGAAGTCCGAGGGGACCGTTCTCTCCGAGGCGCGCAAGGGATACCTGCTCCACGGGCGGTTGCTGCGCCCCGCCCAGGTAACGGTGGCCGCCGCGCCGCCGGGCGACGGAACGGGGGACGCCTCCGACGGATCGGCGAAATAAGTGGCATCGAAGCGCGACTACTACGAGGTCCTCGGAATTTCCCGGGAGAGCGCGTCCGACGACATCAAGAAGGCGTTCCGCCAGCTCGCCCTCCAGTACCACCCGGACCGCAACCCCGGAGACAAGGGGGCGGAGGAGCGGTTCAAGGAGATCAACGAGGCGTACTCGGTCCTCTCCGACCCCGAAAAGCGGCAGCAGTACGACCGGTTCGGGCACGCGGGGCACGCGGGGCAAGGCTTCGGCGGGTTCGGCGATTTTTCGGGGTTCGGCGTCGAGGACATCATCAACGACTTCTTCGGCGGAATGTTCGGGGGCGGCGGCGGGCGGTCCCGCCGCGGCGCGGATCTCCGCTACAACCTGACGATCACCTTCGAGGAGGCGGCCTTCGGCGCCGAGAAGGAGATCGTCGTCCCCCGGACGGGGACCTGCCGCGACTGCTCGGGCACGGGCGCGCGGAAAGGGACCCGGCCGGAGCGTTGCGGCGCCTGCCACGGGCAGGGCCAGGTCACGATGCAGCAGGGGTTTTTCTCGATCCGCCGCACGTGCAACCGCTGCGGAGGGACGGGGCAGATCGTCAAGGACCCGTGCGGAAGCTGTTCCGGCACCGGGCGCATCCGGGAAAGCCGCACGCTCAAGGTGAAGATCCCCCCCGGCGTGGACAGCGGCACGCGCCTCAAACTGCGAGGCGAGGGGGAGGCCGGCCCCGCGGGCAGCGCGTCCGGCGACCTGTACGTGGCGCTCACCGTGAAGGAGCATCCGTTCTTCTTCCGGGAGGGGTCGGACCTTTTCTGCGAGGTGCCGATCACGTTCCCGCAGGCTGCGCTGGGTACGACGATCGAGGTGCCGACCCTCGGCGGGAAGAAGAACCTCACCATCCCGCCCGGCACGCCGTCCGGTCACGATTTCGTCATGCGGGGGGAGGGGGTTGCCGGGCTCAACACCGGTCGCCGGGGGAACCTCGTGATCCGCGTGCTGATCGAGGTGCCCCGGAAACTGACGAAGCGCCAGAAGGAACTCCTCGCGGAATACCAGGAGCTGTCCGAGGAGTCTCCGGGCCCCATCTCCCGAAGTTTTTTTGAGAAGGTGAAGGAGATCTTCGGTTGATCCGCCCCCGGGCGTTCCTCGCCGCCGCTTGCCTGTTCGGCTTCCTGGTCCCCGGTCTTCCGTTTTCTTCCGGAGCCGTGGAGGCCCCCCTGCCGCTGTACACCGGGGCCGACGCGATCCCCGTTCCCCGGCCCGGTTCGCGGGCGGCCGCCCGAACGGCGCCGATCGCCTCCTTCCTCAAGGCGGAAAGCGTGTACGCCGCCGGGAAGCGGGAGGAGGCCCTCTCCCGGTTCCTCGACCTCGCGTACTCCGCCCCGGACGACGAGCGGAAGGGATTCATCTGGTGGCGCGTCGGGGAACTGCTGCTCGTCCGGGGAGAACTCGACAAGGCGCTGGAGGCGGCCGACAAGGCGGTGCTCCTCTCGCGCGCGCCGTACCTTTCCCTATCGGCCGTGGACCTCAAGCTGCGGATCTACCAGCGGATGAAGTGGAACCACGAGGCGCGCCAGATGGCGGCGTACCTCCTCGACCGGAAGTACGTCGGAGCGGACGCTCCCGCGCTCCTGGCCTTGATGGCGCGCGCGGACGCCGGAGCGGGGAAGCTGGGCAGCGCGCTTGCGATGTACCGCCTCGCCGTCGCCTCCGCCCGGGATCCGCAGGAGTCCCGGCGGCTGTCGGCCGAGCGGGAATCGCTCATCGATGCGTCGACCGACCTCTCCGTACTCCGGGGTGCCGCCGAGGGGGAGGAGGACCCGGAGGTCCGCGCCCATCTGTATCTCGCGATGGGAGACGCCGCGAACCGGAGAGGGTATCTCGGGATGGCGGCCCACGCGTTCGAGAGATCGGCAAGGGCCGGGGGGAAACGGTCCCGGGATGCCGCGGAGCGGCTGTTCCGGGCGGAGAAGATCATCGCCGCGCGGCCCAAGATCGTCGGTCTCGTCCCCCTTTCGGGGAAACTCGCCGACATCGGGTACGCGGTCCTGACCGGGGCGGAGGTCTCGCTTCGGCCGGCGCCCTCCTCGGGGTGGAACGGCGCGACGCCGGTCCTCCGATGGGTGGACACGGCCGGGCAGCCGGATAAGGCCCGCAGGGAATTTTCCGCGGCGGCGGCGGACCGGACGGTGATCGGAATCCTCGGTCCGGTTACCGGAGAGGAGGGTCGGTCGATCGGCGCCGCGTTCACGCAGAAATCGCCGCCCACGCTCTACCTCGGCCAGAAGCCGATCCTGGAGAAGCCGTTCCTCTACGGGTTCGGCCTCTCCCCGGCGCAGGAGGCGCGCGCCCTCCTCTCGCACCTCGCGCGGGCCGGGATCTCCGACCTGCTCCTGTTCCACCCCGAGAACGGCTACGGGAAGGGATTCGCCGACGCGGCGGCCGCGGCCGCCCGGGAGGCGGGGGTCCGTATCGCGAAGACCGTGGCGTACTCCGCGGATGCGCACGACTTCACGAAGGTGATTCAAAAGGCGGTCGGAAGCGCAACCTTCCAGCGTCAGTCGCGATCGAAGGAGAAGGGGAAGGCGATGAAGCTCCCCCTGGGGGGGATCATCATCGCCGACCGATGGGACCGGGTTTTCCTCCTCGCGTCCCAACTGCGCTACTACAACGTCTACCTTCCCCTGGCGGGGTTTTCTGGGTGGAATGACACCGAACTTCTGGGGAAGGCTGCGGGCGCCGTCGCCGGGGCGGTGTTCCCGGTGGACTACTCCGAGGCGATCCCGGGGTCCCAGGGCGACCGGTTCCGGAAGGAGTTCCAGGAGGCGATGCGGTATCCCCCCACCCGTTTCGAGGCGATGGGGTACGACGGCGCCCTGTTCCTCTCCGAGGCGTTTTCCCTCGAGGGCGGATCCGGACGGCCTTCCGGAGAGGCGATGCGGGAGAGGATCCCGCGCCTGAAAAATTACACCGGCGTTACCGGAATGTTCCAGTTCACCCCCGCAGGGGATCTGCGCAGGAAAGTCCCCCTCCTCCAGGTCGAGATGGGGAACTTCGTCCCCGTCCCGTCCCCGTAAAGAACAGATGCCCGGAGACCTCGCCAGAAAAGTGGGGGTATCGCTCTCCCCCGGCGGTCCGCTCGCGCGGGCGATGCGGGGGTTCGAGGCGCGGCCGGGGCAGCTCCGGATGGCGCTCGCGTGGGCGGAGGCGCTCGAGACGCCCCGGGTGCTGGTCGCCGAGGCCGCCACCGGGATCGGTAAAACGCTCGCCTACCTCGTTCCGTCGATCCTCTCCGGCAGGAAGACGATCGTCTCCACCGGCACGCGAACCCTCCAGCAGCAATTGATGGAAAACGACATCCCCCTGGTGCGGGACATCCTGCAGTACCCCTTTTCGTGCGCCGTCCTGAAAGGGCGCGGCAATTATCTCTGCCTGCGCCGCTGGAAGCGGTTCCTTTCCGAGCCGCTGTTCGAGTTCGCCAGGGAGTCCGGCTACTTTCCCTCGATGCGGACCTTCGCGGAAAACACGCGGACGGGAGACGTCTCCGAGTGCATCGGCGTTCCCGAGGACGCGCGCGTCTGGGGAGAGGTCAACGCCCGGAGCGAGATGTGCGACTCGTCGGCGTGCGGGGAAACCGAGCGGTGTTTCCTCGCGGCGGCGCGGCGGCGGGCGGCGGACGCCGATCTCGTGGTGGTGAACCACCACCTGTTCTTCGCGGACCTCGCGCTGCGGACGCGTCTCGATCCGGCCCGCGGGGGCGAGGAGGGGCGGTTCGGAGAGATTCTTCCGCGGGTCGACGCCGTGGTGTTCGACGAGGCGCACGGCGTCGAGGAGACCGCCTCCGTCTTCTTCGGGGTGACCGTCTCCCTCGGTCGCGCCCGGGAGCTCGCGCGGGACGTGAAGCGTTCCGCGGCGGGGGGCGGCGGCGCATGGGACGCGCTCTTGCCGATGGCCGAGCGGTTCCGCCTCGTCGCCGAATCCGCGTTCGACGCGGTGGGGGACGGGGATGCCCGTTTCCCCCTCCCCTCGCCGTCCGGCGGGACGCCGTTCGGGGAGAAGTCGACGGCCCTGCTCCGCGCGGGGGAGGAACTCGCCATGTCCCTCTCGGACGGCGCACCCGGCGGGGAGTCGCGTGCCGCCGCGTCGGGCGCGGATCCGGGGCAGGACCGGGACCTCCTGTTCCGCAGGGTCCGCTCCTTCCTCGACGATCTCGGGTCGGTGCTCTCCTCGGATTCCGTCTCCGCCGTGGCGTGGGCGGAGCGGCGCGGCGCATCCGTCTCCCTGCACCGGACGCCCGTCGAGGTCTCCCCGGTCCTTTCCGGGGCGTTGTGGGGGGAGCCGATCCCCTTCCTGCTCACTTCGGCGACCCTCTCCGTCTCCGGCGACCTGTCGTATTTCCGGGAGCGGGTGGGGCTTGCGCGGGTTGAAGCCCGTGAACTCATCGTGGATAATGAGTTCGACTTCGCGGGACGTGCCCTCTTCTACGTCCCGAGGGGTCTTCCCGACCCGTCGGACCCCGCCTTCCCGACGGCGGCCGCGGAAGAGGCGCGGGAGATCCTGTCGTGCTCCGGCGGAGGGGCGCTGCTCCTGTGCACCAGCTACCGGGCGCTCTCGGCGATGACGGACGCATTGCGGGGGACGCTGCCGTATACATTGTTCGTCCAGGGGGACGCCCCGCGGGCGCACCTTCTGCGCGCGTTCCGGGAGGGCGAGGACACGGTGTTGATCGGGACGGGGACGTTCTGGGAGGGGGTCGACATTCCGGGCGCCTCCTTGCGGTGCGTCGTCATCGACAAGCTGCCGTTCGCCTCCCCGTCCGATCCCGTCACCTCCGCCCGCATCCGGGCGCTGCGCGACCGGGGCGAGGACCCGTTCATTTCGTACCAGCTCCCGGAGGCGATCCTTTCGCTTCGGCAGGGCGTCGGGAGGCTGCTTCGCCGCGGGGACGACTTCGGTGTGGTGGCGCTACTCGACCGGAGGGTATCGACCCGGGGGTACGGCGAGCTCTTCCGGGCCAACCTCCCCCCGGCGCGGTGGACGGACGACCGGGCCGAAGTGGCGGCGTTCTTCCGCCGCTTCCGTGGAGGGCAGGAATCCGACAGCAAGGAGGAAACGGGATGATCCGGAAGGCCGTCTTCCCCGCGGCGGGGTTCGGGACACGGTTTCTGCCGGCGACGAAGGCCTCCCCCAAGGAGATGCTCCCCCTGGTGGACAAGCCCCTCATCCAGCACGGGGTCGAGGAGGCGAAGGCCGCCGGGGTGCGGGACATGATCATCGTGACCGGCCGCGGAAAGAACGCCATCGAGGACCACTTCGACGTCTCCTTCGAACTGGAGGCCATGCTGCGGAAGAGGAGGGACGGCGCCCTTCTTTCCGCCGTCCGCCGCGTCACCGGCGGGGCCGACTTCTTCTACGTCCGCCAGAACCTCCCGCTGGGGCTGGGTCACGCGGTGCTCCGCTCGATGGACCTGGTGGGCCAGGAGCCGTTCGCCGTCGTCCTTTCCGACGACGTGATCGACGCCGAGGTCCCGGTGTTGAAGCAGATGATCGGTGCGTACGAGAGATACAGCGCCGGCGTGGTCCTCGCGATCCAGCGCGTCCCGAGGGAAGCGGTCTCCCGGTACGGGATCATCCGGGGGAAGCGGATCGCGGGCGGGGTGTACGATGTGGAGGGGATGGTCGAAAAGCCGAAACCCGCGGAGGCGCCGTCGGACCTGGCGATCATCGGCCGATACATCCTGCCCCCGTCGATCTTTCCGGCGCTCCTCGCGACGAAGCCAGGGGCGGGGGGGGAAATACAGTTGACCGACGCCATCCGGTCCCTCGTCGGAACGGAGCGGGTCATCGGGTTCGAGTTCGACGGGATCCGGTACGACGCGGGGACGAAGCTCGGCTTCCTGATGGCGAACATCGCCTTCGCCCTGAAAGATCCCGAAATCGGCCCGGGGCTGCGGGCATTCCTCAAGAAGGAGATACGGACGTGAGCAGGAAGATCGGAGTCTCCCGCGTGCGGCACAAGTCTTCGGGCGAGGTCCGGGAGGATAGCGCGGCGGTCGGCCGCGCCGGGCATGTCCTGTTGCTCGACCTCCCGGTGGAATCCGCGTACCATCTGCCGTCCGACGTCACGGAGGTGGACGACGCCGTCCGGGTCCTCCTGGAAATCCCGGGCGTTCCCGTGGAGTCCCTGCAGGTCCGGGTGCTCGGGAACCGTATCGAGGTTACCGGGGAGAAGACCCCCGATTTCCCCGGGGGGGAGACCTCCTTCCTCTGCCTGGAGCGGATCTTCGGGAAGTTCCGGCGGGCCTTCGAGGTCAGGGGTTCGGTGAATCTCGGGGAGGTCTCCGCGCGGCTGGCGAACGGGATCCTTGTGATCACGATCCCGAAAATCGCGGAGCGGCGCGGTCGGGAGCATCGCATCCCGGTGACGATCGGGTGAGGGGAAGGACGGAGATGGGAGCGACGACATGACCGACGAGGCGAAAAAGACGAACCGGCCGGAGGGAACGGACGCACTCCCGGACCGGACCGACGGGGGAAGCCGCCCGGACGGGGAGGATACGTCCCCGGGCGAAGCGAAGCCCGGCGGGAACGTCGCGAAGGCGGGGACCGCCGAGGTCGAACCTCCGGCCGAGGAAAAGGAAGGCGGGCCGGAGATCCCCGAGGTGCTCCCCCTCCTGCCGGTGAGGGACATCGTCATTTTTCCGTACATGACCTTGCCGCTGTTCGTGGGGAGGGAAGGTTCCGTCGCCGCGGTGGACGAGGCGCTGGCGAGGGACCGGTTCATCTTCCTCGCCACCCAGAAAGACCCGTCCGTGGAGGACCCGAAGGAAGAGGATCTCTTCCGCACGGGGACGGTGGCGATGATCATGCGGATGCTGAAGCTCCCCGACGGCCGGCTGAAGATCCTCATCCAGGGGGTGGTGAAGGGGAAGATCGTCGAGGTCATCGAGGCGAAGCCCGCGGTGCGCGTCCGGATCGACCGGATCGTCGAGCCCCCGATGAAAGAGGGGTCCCTCGAGGTGGAGGCGCTGATGCGCGCTTCCCGGGAGAGGATCGAGAAGATCCTGTCGCTGAAGAACATGCCGGTCGAGATCCTGATGGTCACGGAGAACATCAACAATCCCGGTGTGCTGGCCGACCTCGTTGCGTCGAACCTCCGCCTGAAGATCGAGGAGGCGCAATCGGTGCTCGAAGAGGAGGACCCCGTCGCGCGGCTGACCCTGGTCAACAATCTCCTCGCCCGGGAGCTGCAACTGGCGGAAATGCAGGCGAAGATCCAGAACCAGGCGAAGGAGGAGATGTCGAAGAGCCAGCGGGAATACTTCCTCCGGGAGCAGATGAAGGCGATCAAGCAGGAGCTGGGCGACATCGACGGGAAGTCCGAGGAGGTCGACGACCTGAAGGGAAAGATCGAGGCCGTCGGGATGCCCGAGGAGGTGCGGAAGGAGGCGGAGAAGCAGCTCCGGCGACTGGAGGGGATGCACCCCGACTCGGCGGAGTCGTCCGTGGTGCGCACCTACCTCGACTGGATGGTGGAGCTTCCCTGGAAGAAGGAGACGAAGGACAACATCCGCATCGCCAAGGCGAAGGAGATCCTCGACGAGGACCACCACGACCTGGAGAAGGTCAAGGAGCGGATCCTGGAATACCTGTCCGTGCGGAAGCTGAAGGACAAGATGAAGGGGCCGATCCTCTGCTTCGTCGGTCCGCCGGGCGTGGGGAAAACGTCGCTCGGCAAGTCGATCGCCCGCGCGATGGGGCGGAAGTTCATCCGCATGTCCCTGGGCGGCATCCGGGACGAAGCGGAGATCCGCGGCCACCGCCGGACGTACGTGGGGGCGCTTCCCGGGAGGGTCATCCAGGGGATGAAGCAGGCGGGGACGCGCAATCCGGTCTTCATGCTGGACGAGATCGACAAGGTGGGGGCCGATTTCCGGGGCGACCCGTCCGCGGCGTTGCTCGAGGTGCTGGACCCCGAGCAGAACTTCGCGTTCAGCGACAATTACCTGAACGTCCCCTTCGACCTGTCGAAGGTGCTGTTCATCGCCACGGCGAACATCATCGATCCCGTCCCGCCGGCCCTCAAGGACCGGATGGAGATCATCCCCCTGTCGGGATACACGGACGTCGACAAGCTGGCGATCGCGAGGAAGTACCTTCTGCCGCGGCAGCAGGAGGAGAACGGGATCCGCCAGGGAAAGATCACCATGGGGGACAAGACGATCCTCGCCATCGTCCACGAATACACGCGGGAGGCGGGGCTGCGCAACCTCGAGCGGGAGATCGGCCAGGTGTGCCGGAAGGTGGCCCGGAAGATCGCCGAGGGGGAGAAGGGTCCGTTCTCGATCACGCCGAAGGGTCTCGCGAAGTACCTCGGGGCCCCCCGGCACCTTCCGGAGACGGAGGGGGAGGTCGACGAGGTCGGGGTGGCGACGGGCCTCGCCTGGACGCCGACGGGAGGGGACATCCTTTTCGTCGAGGTGTCTCTCGTCGACGGCAAGGGAAGCGTGATGATCACCGGGTACCTCGGCGAGGTGATGAAGGAGAGCGCCCAGGCGGCGATCACCTACGTCCGTTCGCGGGCCGCGCGTCTCGGGCTGCCGCGGAATTTCCACGCGAAACACGACATCCACATCCATGTCCCTTCGGGGGGGATCCCGAAGGACGGCCCTTCCGCCGGCATCACGATCGCGGCGGCCCTGGTCTCCTCGCTCACCGGGATCCCCGTGCGCAGGGATGTGGCGATGACCGGCGAGATCACTCTCCGCGGCCGCGTCCTTCCCATCGGCGGCCTGAAGGAAAAGGCGCTGGCGGCGCTGCGCGCCGGGATCAACCAGGTGATCGCCCCGGGCCGGAACGGGAAGGACCTCGAGGAGATCCCTCGCCACGAGGCGCGGCAGGTGCGCTTCACGCTGGTGAACAACATGGACGAGGTGCTCCCCATCGTCCTGAAGCGGGATCCGTTCCGCGCGGGGAAGGGGATGCCGAAGGGCGGCCGGGGAAAGACCGCGTCCGGAAAGACGCCGGGGAAGCCGAAACGCGCGCCCGGGGCGAAGAGGACGCGGTGATACGGGCCGCCAGGGACGCTCCCGACGGAACCGGGCCCGCGGCGCGCCGAGGCCTTCTCCTGCGGGACGTGGGCGAATCCGGTGTGATCGAACATCTCCGGCGGAAGTACGGGGGGACGGCGCGTCCGGGCGAGCTCGCCATCGGCGACGACGCGGCGGTGGTGCGCATTCCCGGCGGGCGGGGGGTCCTGTCCACCGACCTGCTGGTCGAGGGGACGCACTTCTCCTCCGACTACTTTCTGCCGGAAGAGACGGGGTGGCGGGCCCTCTCCGCCAACCTCTCCGACCTGGCCGCGATGGGAGCCGTCCCCGTGTGCTATCTCGTCGCGCTGGCCGCGCCCCCGGCGACTCCCGTGGCGAAGGTCGACGCGATCTTCCGGGGGATGGCGGCCGCCGCCGCGCCTTCCGGGATCCGCCTGATGGGCGGGGACACGTGCCGGGGCGACCGGCTCACCCTTTGCCTGACGGTGGTCGGGGCCGTGGGGCGCGGCGGACCCGTCTCCCGCCGCGGCGCCCGGCCGGGGGACCTTCTCTACGTCACCGGGTCGCCCGGATGGTCGCGGTTGGGGCTCGCGCTCCTCCGCGGCGGGCGGCCGTCGAAAGCGTCCGGGTGGCGGCGGGAGGCGATGCGGGCGCACCTGCGCCCCGAGGCGCGCTGGCGCGAGGGGAAGGAGGCGGCGCGCTGCGGCGCGGTGGCGGCGATGATCGACGTGAGCGACGGGATCCTTACGGACCTCTCGCATCTCCTCGAGCGGGACGGGCTCGGCGCCGTCCTCGCCGAGGAGTCGTTTCCCGTATCCCGGTCGTTCCGCACGGCTTCCGCCGCCCTCGGGATCGATCCGCTGGCCGCGTTCCTCGGTGGCGGGGAGGATTACGAACTGCTCATGGCCGTCCGCCCCGGGCGCCGGGGGGGCTTCCTGCGCGCCGCCCGCGCCTTTCCATCGGGCGCGACCGCGATCGGCGCGGTGACGAAGGCGCCGGGGATCCGCGTCCGGCGCGCGGACGGCTCGTGGATCGAAGGGGCGGGGCTCCCGTCCGGGTTCGACCACTTCCCTTCCCGGGAACACCCGGTGCGCTGACACCTCCGTGAAAGCGATCCTCCTTCCCTTCCTGTTCCTCGCCTCCGCCTTCTTCTCGGCGACGGAGACGGCGTTGTTCGCCCTGCGCCGCGTCGATCTTCTGAAGTGGAAGGAGGAGGGGGAACGCCGCGCGGAACGGATCTCGCAGATGCTATCCCGGCCGAACCGGCTGATCGCGACGATCTTCCTCGGAAACGAGATCGTCAACGTGGCGATCTCCTCGGTCATCGCCGCCCTGCTCCTGCCGCATTTTCCCGCCGGGGCCGGCGAGGGCCTCTCCCTTCTCGTGGGGACGCTGGGGATCCTGCTGATCGGGGACGTGACGCCGAAGTGCCTCGTCTGGCCGCGGGCCCGCGGTTTCTCGCTGCTGGCCGCCGCGCCGCTGGACGCCTTCTCGCGCCTGGTGGCCCCCGTGCGGTTCGTGCTGGAGAAGATCGCCGGGGGGATCCTCTTCCTGCTGGGGGAGCGGGGGGGGCCGCAGACCCGCGAGATGGTCTCCGAGGCGGAGTTCCGCGCGCTGGTCGACGCCGGAGAGGAGACGGGCACCCTCGACACGGAGGAGAAGGAGCTCATCCACAACATCTTCGAGATGACCGATCGGCGCGCCGGGGAGATCATGACCCCCCTGCCCGACGTCTTCATGATCCCGAAGGACCTGCCGTACGAGGAGTTGATCGCCCGGTACCGCCGCTACCGCCGGTCCCGGATTCCGGTATACGAGGGCGAGCGGCACAACGTCGTCGGCGTCCTCCATTTCAAGCAGCTGCTCCGCCCGATGGCCGAGGGGGGGAAGCCGCCGGTGTGGCAGGAGCTCGTCCGGCCCCCCTACGTCGTCCCCGAGGTTCAGAAACTCCCGCCGCTCCTGCGCGAGTTCCAGCGGCGGAAGGTGCACATCGCGATCGTCGTGGACGAGTACGGGGAGACGTCCGGGATCGTGACGATGGAGGACGTTCTCGAGGAGCTGTTCGGGGAGATCCGGGAAGAGCGGGACCGGGAAGAGAGGGAGATCGTGTTGCGCCCCGACGGTTCCTCCCTCGTCCTCGGAAAGACGCCGATCCGCCATTTCAACGAGGCGTTCGGGACCGGGATCCCCGACCTGGATTTCGACACGGTCGCCGGTTTCCTCCTCCACGAGTTCGGGAGGATGCCGGCTCCCGGGGAAAAGACCTCGCGGGAGGGGATCTCCTTCACCGTGGAGCGGATGAAAGGGCTGCGGATCGTCGAGGTCGGCGTGCGCCCCGCGTTGCCGGAGAAGGAGGGCTAGGGTGGAAGTCGTCCTCCTCGTCGTTTTCTGCCTCCTGATGGAGGCGCTCTTCACCGCGTCCGAGATGGTGCTGGTCTCGGCGGACCGGCACAAGCTCACCGAGCGGGCCCGCGGGGGCGACCGGGGGGCGGCGCTGGCGCTCGACCTCCTGTCGAAGCCGGAGCGCGCCCTCGCCACGACGCTCACGGCGACGAACGTCTTCGTGGTCCTCTCCTCGGTGGTCGTCACCTCGCGGCTCCTGCCCCGGTTCGGCGAAACCGCGGCGCTCGTCGCCGTCGGGTTGGTCACCCCGCTCGTCATCGTCCTCGGCGAGGTCGTACCGAAGAGCTTCGCGCGGCCCCGGGCGGACCGGCTCGTCTCCGCGGCCGGGCGAATCGTCCGGATGGGGGAAATCTCCCTGTACCCGCTGGTCGCGGCGGTCTCCTGGGTGGCGCGGACGCTTTCGGCCCCGTTCGGCGGGATCCCGCCGATGCGGGCGCTTGTGACCCGGGAGGAGCTTACGCTGCTGCTGCAGGCAAGCCGGGGGGGCGGGTCGGACGTCGAGCCCCACGAGCGGGTGATGGTGCGGCGTGCGTTCCATTTCGGCGAGAAGAGGGTGACGGATGTGTACCGCCCCCTCGCGCAGGTGGTGGCGCTCCCGGAGGACGCGACCTGCCGGGACGCGGCGCTGCTGTCCGATCGAAGCGGGTATTCGCGATACCCCGTGTACCGCGAGCGGATCGACCATCTGGTCGGGTACCTCCACGTGCTGGACGTCTCGGGGATCGTCCCGGACGCCCCCGTGACGCCGCTGTTGCGCAAGCTCCTCTTCGTCCCCGAGCTGATGCCGCTGGACGAGCTGCTGCGCGTGTTCCGGGAGGGGCGGACCTCCTTCGCCGCCGTCGTGGACGAGTTCGGCGGCGTCACCGGGATCGTCACCGTGGAAGACGTGGTCGAGGAGGTGGTGGGGGAGATCGAGGATGAATACGACCGCCGCATGGAATACTATACGAAGATTTCCGAGGCGGAGTTTCTCGTGCCCGGGAGGATGGAGGTCGGGCGGTTCGCGGAGGAGATCGGCGTTCGTCTGCCGGAAGGGAATTACGCGACCGTCGGCGGGTTCCTGACCGATCTTGCGGGCCGGATCCCGGCGGCGGGGGAGACGTTCGAGGTCCCGGGGGCGGTCCTGGCGGTCACCTCCGCGTCGGAACGGGCGGTTCTCGAGGTCCGTGTGCTTCGCGTGACGGCGGGGGACGCCGGCGCGCCCGGCGGGGGCGAAAAACGGGAACGATGAGGAAGGAAGAGCCCTGACGAAGGATCGCCTGAAAAAAATGCTCGCCGATGTGGCCGCCGGCGCCGTCTCCGTGGAGGAGGCGTTCGAGCGCCTGCGCGCGTTGCCGTACGAAAAGGTGGCGGGGGCGCACATCGACCACCATCGCGGGATCCGGCAAGGGGTCCCGGAGGTGATCTTCGGCGAGGGGAAGACGGCGGAGCAGATCGTGGCGATCGCCCGGTCGATGCGGAAGGCCGGCACGGGGGTTCTCATCACGCGTCTGTCCGACGAAAAGATACGGGCGCTCCGGAAACGGCTGCGAGGGTCGCAGGCCCACCCGAAAGCCCGCTGCCTGGTGGTCCGGGACGCCGCACCGAAGGTGGTCGGGAAGGGGGCCGTACTCGTGGTGACCGCGGGAACGTCGGACATCCCGGTGGCGGAAGAGGCGGCCGTGACCGCCGAGTTCCTCGGCAACCGCGTCGATCGCCTCTTCGATGTCGGGGTCGCGGGGATCCACCGGCTTCTGCTGCAGCAGGAGCGGCTGCGCGGCGCCCGGGTGATCGTCGTGGCGGCGGGGATGGAAGGGGCGCTCGCCTCGGTGGTGGGGGGGCTGACCGACAAGCCGGTCATCGCGGTGCCCACCAGCGTCGGTTACGGGGCGGCCTTCGGCGGCGTGGCGGCGCTCCTCGGGATGCTCAACTCCTGCTCCCCCACGGTGGCCGTGGTCAACATCGACAACGGGTTCGGCGCGGGAGTCCTCGCGTCGGTGATCAACCGGCTGTGAGCGGATTCCTTTACTTCGATTGCTTCTCCGGGATCGCCGGGGACATGACGACGGCGGCGCTGCTCTCCCTTTCCGGCGCGGAGGTGGCGTTGCGCAAGGCGCTGAAAGGGGTGCCGCTCTCCGGCTACCGCCTCAAGGTGGAGCGGGGGAGTTCCGGCGGCATGGCGGGCACGCGGGTGGACGTGAACGTGTCCGGGAGACAGGCGCATGGGCGGCATCTTCCCGACATCGTCTCCCTGCTGCGCGCCTCCTCCCTGCCCCGGGACGTCCGCGCCCGGGCGATCTCCTGCTTCGAGCGACTGGGGGAAGCGGAGGCGAAGGTTCACGGCACCCCGGTCGACGAGGTCCACTTCCACGAGGTCGGCGCGGTCGACGCGATCGTCGACATCGTGTCCGGCTGCTTCCTGTTCGAGCACCTCGGCGCTCCGAAGTCGTTTTGCTCCCCTCTTCCCGGAGGGTCCGGCGAGGCCTGGTCCGAACATGGGAAGATCCCCGTTCCCGGCCCGGCGACGCTCGAGCTGCTGCGGGATGCGCCGTGGCGGTTCGGGGAAGGGGAAGGGGAGCTGGTGACGCCGACGGGGGCGGCGCTGCTGCGCGCGTTCGACGTCTCCTTCGGGAGGCCGCCGGGGATGACGGTGCGCGGCGTCGGGATCGGGCTGGGGCATCGGGAGCTCCCGGGGCGGCCCAACCTGCTGCGCGTCGTTACCGGGGATCCGGTGCCGGGAGCCCTCGGACGGGACCGCGTCCTCGAGGTCGAGGCGAATATCGACGACATGAGCCCGCAGCGGTTCGAGCTCCTGCTCGAGCGCGCGCTCGCCGCCGGCGCCCTGGACGTGGCGATCCTCCCGGCGACGATGAAGAAGAACCGGCCGGGCTGGGTGCTTCGCCTCCTGTGCCCCGAAGAGCGCCTCGAAATCGTCTCCTCGGCGGTGTTTTCCGTTTCCACCGCGATCGGCCTGCGGTTCCACGCGTGCGACCGGATGAAGCTCGACCGCGCGTCGCGTACGCTCGAGACGCGGTTTGGACGCGTCCGGGTGAAGGAGGCGACGCTGCCGGACGGCTCGGTCCGCCCGGTGCCGGAATACGACGACGTGAAGCGGATCGTGCGGTCGGGAGCGGCCACGTTCGACGAGGTGGCGCTCGAGGTGGGGAAGGCGTGGCGAAGGTAAAGGTCGAGTTCGCGTGCACGGCGTGCGGGACCTCCTCGCCGAAGTGGGTGGGGAAATGCCCGGGATGCGGGGAGTGGAACACGCTGGTCGAGGAGGTCTCCTCCTCTTCCTCGCCGCGGCAGCGCTCCGGCATGCCCGACTTCCCCGCCTCCCGCCCGGTGCGCCTCACGGAGGTCGCGGAGACCGCCGCGTTGCGCACGTCGTGCGGGATCGCGGAGTTCGACCGGGTGATGGGGGGCGGCGTGGTCGCCGCCTCTGCGACCCTTCTCGGCGGCGACCCGGGGATCGGGAAGTCCACCGTCCTCCTCCAGGCGGCGCGGGGCCTGGCACGGCATGGGAAGGCGGTCCTGTACGTGTCGGGCGAGGAGTCGGAGGCGCAGGTGAAGCTGCGCGCCTCGCGGCTGGGCGTGACCGACGCCGGCATCTACCTGATGTCCGAAACCTCCATCGAGCGGATCCTCTCCGCGACCGCCGAGCTCTCCCCCGGGACGCTGATCGTCGACTCGATCCAGACGGTGTTCTCCTCCGATCTTCCCGGTGCGCCGGGTTCCGTAGGCCAGGTGCGGGAGTGCGCCGCGCGGCTCGCCTTCTTCGGGAAGAAGGCGGGGGTGTCGGTGTTCCTCGTGGGACACGTTACGAAGGAGGGGGCGATCGCGGGGCCGCGGGTGCTCGAACACATCGTGGACACGGTCCTCTACTTCGAGGGGGAGAAGGGGCACCCGTACCGGATTCTCAAGGCGGTGAAGAACCGGTTCGGCTCGACGAACGAGATCGGCGTCTTCGAGATGCGCGCCGAGGGGCTCACGGAGGTCGCGGACCCGTCGGGGATGTTCCTCTCCGAACGGTCGGGAGAAACGTCGGGGACGCTCGTCTTCCCCGCGATCGAGGGGACGCGGCCGCTGCTGGTCGAGGTGCAGGCGCTCGTTTCCCAGTCGTTCCTCGCGATGCCGCGCCGGACCACCCTGGGCGTCGACTATAACCGCGTGATCCTGATGTGCGCCATCCTCGAGCGGAAGGCGGGCGTCTCCCTCTACAACCAGGACGTCTTCGTCAACGTGGCGGGAGGGATCCGGATCGACGAGCCCGCGGCGGACCTGGCGCTTGCCTGCGCCGTGGCGGGGAGCTTCAGGGACCGGGTGGTCCCGCCCGGGACGGCGGTGTTCGGGGAGGTGGGGCTGGGCGGGGAGGTGCGCGCCGTGCCGATGGCGGAGATGCGCCTGAATGAAGCGGCCAAGATGGGATTCGCGCGGGTCGTCCTTCCCTCCTCCAACGCGGAGCGGCTCTCCGCGAAGTTCCCCCTCGAGCTGCTTGCGGTCTCGCACGTCAAGGAAGCGCTTTCACGCGTTGCGGGGAAGTAGGCCGGCATGGGCAAGAGGTACTGGGAGGATCTGGTCGAGGGGGAGCGGTTCACGTGCCGGCCCGTCGCGTTCGACCGGGAAGGGATCGTCTCGTTCGGGAAGGAGTACGACCCCTTGCCGTTCCACGCGGACGAGGACGCGGCGCGCCGGTCGATCTTCGGCGACGTGATCGCGTCCGCCCTGCACACCATATCCGCCTGCACGCGGGTCGTGGTCGAAGCGCACGGGGACATCGCGATCCTGTCGGGGCTGAGCATCGACGAGATCAGGACATCCAATCCCGTCCGTCCGGGGGACGTCTTGACGGTCGAGGGGCGTTGGGACGGCCTCCGGCGGTCCCGCGGCAAGCCGGACCGGGGGATCGCGGGAGTCCGGTGCCGGGTCGTGAACCAGCGCGGCGAGACCGTCCTCGAATACGGGTACCGCTACCTGGTCGCCTGCCGGAACCCTTTACCGAGGAAGTAGAGCTCGAACGACTCCTTCCGCGTCGCCTCGGGCCGGATGCGGCGAAGCTCGGCGAAGAACGGCTTCAGCTCCCGGAAGACCGCGTCGGACTCCGCTCCGCCGAAGATCTTGGCGAGGAACGTCCCGCCTTCGCGGAGGGTCTCCCGCGCCAAACCGAAGACCGCCCGGACGAGCTCCGCTGAGCGCGCCTGGTCTGTGAAGGAGCTTCCGGTCGTGTTGGGGGCGGCGTCCGAGACGATCGCGTCGGCCTTCCCGCCGAGGAAGGACAGCAGCTCCTGCGGCAAGGCGGGGTCGGTCAGGTCCCGTTGCCAGAACCGGAAATTCTCCCCCGGCAGCGGCGCCATCGGGAGGAGGTCGACGGCGGCGACCTTCCCCTTGCCGCCCACCATGCCGAGGAGGATCTGGCTCCAGCCGCCCGGCGCGGCGCCCGCGTCGATCACACGGTCTCCGGAGCGGACCGCCTTCTCCTTCGCGGCGATCTGCGTCAGCTTGTACGCCGCCCGGGAGCGGTATCCTTCTTTTTTCGCCTGCCGGTACCAGGCGTCTTTCCGGTCGTACATGAGCATCATGCTACCGGAACCCCCCGGTGGTTTACACGGGGAAATCCGGTAATATAGTGTGCATCGCGCCCGGGAGGAGAACGACATCGACATGGACGGCGTCTTCCGATATCTGAGCCGCGACCTCCGCACGGTCGAGCGGGCGCTCGTCTCCCACCTGAGATCTCCCGTCCCCCTCATCCCCGTCGTCGGAAAACACATCACCCTGTCCGGCGGGAAGCGGATCCGTCCGGCGATCCTGCTCCTGACGGCGGATGCGTGCGGCTACCGCGGACCGCGCCGCACCGTGATGTCGGTGGTGACGGAATACATGCACACGGCGACGCTCCTGCACGACGACGTGGTCGACACGGGGACGGTACGCCGCGGCAAACCGTCGGCAAACGTCGTCTTCGGCAACTCCGTGAGCGTCCTCGTGGGCGACTTCCTCTTCGCCCGCGCCTCCCAGTTGATGACGGACGACGGAGACATCGACGTCCTCGGGATCTACGCGCGCACGCTGGTCCACCTCTCGGAAGGGGAGGTGCTCCAGTTGATGAGAATGCGCGATCCGGGGATCACGGAAAAGGAGTACCTGACCGTCGTCTTCTGCAAGACGGCATCGCTCATCGCCGCTGCCGGCGAAACGGGAGCGGTGCTCGCGGGAGCCGATCCCGAGACGCGCAAGGCGATGTTCGGGTTCGGGAAGTCGGTCGGGATCGCGTTCCAGCTGGTGGACGACATCCTCGATTTCACGGGGACGGAGAAATCGCTCGGGAAGCGCCCCCTGCAGGACTTGCGGGAGGGGAAGGTGACGCTTCCGGTCCTGCATGCGCTGCGCGAGGCGGGGCGCGCGGACCGGAAGCGGACGGAGCGCGCCCTTGCGAAGAAGGAACCCGGGGAACGCGACGTCGCCTTCCTCGCGTCGCTGGTCGCCCGCCACGACGGGATCGGCTACACCGCCTCCCGGGCCAGGGAATA
>Ga0209211_10000453_pt1 | contig 83498 bp, 84 predicted proteins | sample RifGroA2_FD_183992 | JGI IMG/M metagenome (GOLD analysis project Ga0209211, IMG submission 183992) | Groundwater microbial communities from Rifle, Colorado, USA - Groundwater A2 (SPAdes) (version 2) | ecosystem: Environmental > Aquatic > Deep subsurface > Groundwater | place: Rifle, Colorado... | reverse complement strand
TGCCTAAATTGAACTGGGTTCCATTGAAGTCTATTAATTCACCTTTGAATGGATTTTGCTCAGTATCATTCAGGAAAATGCGTATTAAATTATTTGTAACATTGCTCCCATTAGTCAAATTAATATGCCCTGAAACTGCAAATGTGTTTGAAGTGAATACTGTTGATGGATTCAAATCCAAAGTTATGTTCAAGTCAATAGGCAATACTTCCAATGAAGCATTCATTTCATTGTAGATTACGGCATAAGTTGCATTTACTTTTACTTCATAAGTTGCTGCTGCTGAAGGCGCAGTTAAAGTGTAGTTGTAGTTTCCAAACAAGTCAGTAAATGTTCCTGAATAATTAAGGGTTACATCCTGCAAATATGGGGTGAAGTTAACATTGATTGTTGAAAGATTTGCCCTGTACTGGAAGTATTTTGCAATTGTCCCTATAAAAGACAGCGTATTGTTTGTTACAGATGTGTATGCTGTAAATGTAGCATTGTCATCGCTTGTCCTATAGCCTATTTTTATGTCTAATGCCCCTCTTTTGTAATGGTTTAGTATTTCATCAGCGCCTAAAGTAGTGTTCCAGACTGCAACTTCATCAATTGTTCCATTTATGTTAGAGCCTAACCCTTTGTAGAAGCTGCCTATTGTTACAGACTGGTTGTTTATTGTCGGCGCTCCAGAAAATGTCTTTGTTGCTTTTTGCACTCCGTCAATGTAAACACTCATTAAATTGCCACCAGCATCAACAACTCCCGCAATATGGTGGAATGCGTTTGTTGTTATTAGATTGTTGTCAGTCTTTACGCTTATTACCTTTCCGCTGGAATTCTGGAATGACAGGACTGCCGCTCCTTTCTCTGATATCATTAAGTTGTAGTTTTCCCTTAATTGCTGAGGGCCGAAGAAAACATAAGCCCTGCCATTATTAACTCCGCTAGGAGCAGCATAAGCCGCCAATATTAAATCATCAATCCCGTCATTGTTTAAGTCCCCGAAATTGCCTTTATGAAGCAGATCATTTGCATTTTCTGCAAAAAAGCTTAAGTTTGCCAAGCTGGAAACATTAAAAACTCCAGAAACATTTGTCGGGCCAAAAATTATATAAGCTTGTCCATGAGTGCTTCCGTCGGGGGGCTCTGCCGTGTCGGCTCCTATCATAACATCATCTATGCCGTCGTTGTTGAAGTCGCCTGAGCCGACACCCCTACCCAGCCTATCTGATACCTCTTCTCCAAAGATACGCGCTGCCCTTGAGGAGGTTAAATTAATGGTTCCTGATACCGGTGTTGGGCCATAAAAGATAATAGCTGTTCCGTGTCCACCACTAGGCTCTCCTGGGGCATCACCTGCTGCATCAGCTCCAATTATCACATCATCAATGCCGTCGTTGTTGATATCTCCTGAAGAAACAGCATAACCTGCATCCTCGCCACTAGTTAAACCATAAAAGGTTACATTAGCTATGATAGATGCGTTAAACAATCCCGAGGCATTTGTAGGGCCATAAATTACGTAAGCCGCTCCTTCCCCATTGCCGCCGCAGCTGCTTCCATCCGGGTTGCATTTGTTTGAGTTTCCAATTATAACATCATCAATGCCGTCATTGTTCAAGTCTCCTGAGGCTACATCATCGCCTGATTGTGATGCTCCGCCATAAAAGCTTACATTGCTTACATGAGAGATATTAAAGTTGCCTGAAGCATTTAAAGGGCCGTAAATTATGTAGGTTTCGCCTATTGCTGAGGGGTTTGGAACAGGTGTTGCGGAACTTGCGCCTATTAAAAGGTCTTGAACGCCGTCATTGTTGAAGTCGCCTGAGCCGACGCCAGTGCCTAAAGAATTGCTGACATTTTTCCCATAAATAGTTACATTCGCTGATGAAACATTTATGGACTTTGTATTATTTAAAGGTCCGAATAAAACATAAACCTCTCCTTGGTTGCTTCCTCCGGGAGGCTCTCCGCTTTGGGCTCCGATTATCAAGTCATCAATGCCATCATTGTTTAAATCGGCAGAAGCGACAGAGCTGCCCATCAAATCACTGGGGGTATCACTATTAACAATAATAATATCATAGGTTGACACATTCTTTAAGCCGGGATTTGTACCATTCACAACAGCCTTTGTTATTATTCTATTCTTAGTCTTGCTTAAATTCCTTATATTAACCCAAGCTTCAAGAGTAAACCCGCCACTTATACCCAAGCTAAAACTGTCATTGACTTCAATATAATCATCCTTTCCGTCAAATGAAAATGCTCCAGAAAACTTTCCAGCTGTTGTGAATTGCGGCGGCAATGAAGAGTTAATTCTCCGTGTTGAATTTGTTGTTCCATTATTTGCGTAATTGGAGTAATCAAATACTATTGAGCCATTTCTTGAATCATTATAATTCTCTCCATTATTTGTATCATTGTTGAAGTGGAACAATAAAACCAAAGAAGCGTTGATTAAGTCATTTAAATCCTTGCCATAATTATTGTTCAAAGCATCGCTCCAGTTTATGTATGTCCAGTTCACGGGCTGCTCCACTGAAAATACTTTCGAGATAAATATTCCAGTTGTATTAGGATACTGGCTGGAGCCATTTTTCAGCAAGGTTACATTTTCCCCGTCAGTTGTTGTGTTTGTAAAGTTGCCTAAGCTAAAGTCAGCGCTTGAAGTGTCAATAAACTGCAAATCTGCATAGTTTCCGTTTGCAGTTACATTCCTGATGTCGTATTCAGCGTCATTTAGGTGTATTCTTATCAAGCTATTTGTAACATTGCTTCCGTTGCTTAGGTTGACCCTTCCGGAAACTGCAAAGCTGTTTGAAGTGAAAACTGTTGAAGGGCTTAAGTCTAAAGTAATGTTCAATGACGGGCTTACTGTGAAGTTGTCAATTGCGCTTAAGACTCCATGCCCAAAAACAATTCCATCGCAGCTGACATTGTAGGAAGATGTGTTTAAAATCTCAAATGTCTTGTTTATTTCATAAACCAAAGTATTGATATTGAAAGTCATGTTTTCAGTTGCAGAGAAAGTTCCAGTCAGGTTATGGCTGAAAGTGCAGTTTACGCCGGAGCCGTTGATTGAAATTCCGCCAGCATCAGTGAAGTTTGCAGTGAAGGTTATTATTTGGTTTACAATCCTCACTGCAGTGTCTGTATCATCAAATATTTTCAATATTGGCTGTATTGAATAATTGATTGTGACATTTTCCAAGTATGGAGTGTAGTTTACATCAGCTGTTGTTAAGTTAGCCCGGTACTGGAAGTATCGCGCTCTTGCGTTTACTAAAGATAAGGTTGAATTGATTACATAAGCCCAGTCTGTAAACACTGAATTGTCATTAGATGTCCTGTAGCTTATGTTTAAGGTTAAAATTCCCCTTTTGTAATGGTTCAGCAGCTCATTTTCGGACAAGGTGGTATTCCACACAGCAACTTCATCAATTGTTCCGTTAATATTGCTTCCCAAGCCCTTGTAAAAGCTTCCTATTGTTACAGACTGGTTGTTTATTGTTGGGCTGCCAGAGAATGTCTTTGTCGCTTTTTGCACTCCATCAACATAAACACTCATTAAATTGCCGCCAGTGTCAACAACTCCTGCAATGTGGTGGAAAGCGTTTGTTGTTATCAGGTTATTGTCAGTCTTTACGCTTATTACTTTTCCAGAAGAATTCTGGAATGATAAAACTGCTGCGCCTTTTTCTGAAATCATTAGGTTGTAGTTTTCCCTTAATTGCTGCGGGCCGTAGATGATGTAGGTTTCGCCTTCGGCACTTCCGCCAGGCTGCTCAGCGACATGTGCGCCAATTATTAAATCCGGAATTCCATCATTATTTAAGTCTCCAGAGCCCAAGCCAGCACCCATCAAATCAGGGTTATCTTCCCCATCTATCCCAAAGAGAGTTATATTTGCAGTGGATAAATTAAACTTTCCGGAAACATTCGTCGGGCCGTAGACGATATAGACTTCTCCTTGCCGTGAATTAGTAGCTTCCTTGCCGGCAGATTCTGCCTGTGTGGCTCCTATTATTACATCATCAATCCCGTCATTGTTGAAGTCGCCTGAGGAAACACCCAGGCCTGAAATGTCACTTGAACTGACTCCGAAGAAAGTTACATTCGCTGTGGATAAATTAAATTTGCCGGAAATATTAGTTGGGCCGTAAATAATATAGGTTTCACCTTCGGCACTTCCGCCAGGCGTATCAGCGTTTATGGCACCAATTATAACATCATCAATGCCGTCATTGTTGAAGTCGCCTGATGAAGCTCCATAGCCGGAATTATCGCTTTCATCTATTCCAAAGAATGTTACGTTTGCTGTTGAAAGGTTAAATCTGCCTGAAACATTTGTCGGACCGTAGACTATGTAGGTTTCTCCCTGGTCTAAGCCGCCGGAAGGCTCCGCGCTTCTGGCCCCAATTATAACATCATCTATTCCATCATTGTTGAAGTCGCCTGAGCCTATTCCATCGCCTGCGAAATCTGAAGCCAGTATTTTTCCCAAGAAAGTCACATTGGATACCGAAATGTTATAGGTTCCTGAAGTGTTTAATGGGCCATAGACAATGTAGGTTTTACTGAGAGTCCCTATTAGTGCATCATCAATCCCGTCATTGTTGAGGTCTCCTGAGCCTATCCCTCTGCCAAGTTGGTCGCTTGCGTATTCTCCGACAAAAGTTACATTTGGAACAAGAGGATTATAAATTCCGGAACTGTTAATTGGGCCGTAGATAATGTATGCTTCTCCTTGATCATCAGCCAGTGCCGCATAAGCCCCAATTATCAAATCATCAATTCCATCATTGTTGAAGTCGCCTGAAGATACATCATAGCCAGAGCTGGAACTTGCTTCTCTTCCAACAAACACAACATCATAAATGCTTACATTTGTAGTAACAGATGTCCCATTCACCATAGCCTTAGTTATTATCCTGTTATTCCTTTTTGTCAGATTCCTTATATTAACCCAAGCCTCCAAAGTAAAGCTTCCAGCAATATCCAAGCTAAAGCTGTCATTCACTTCAATATAATCATCCTTTCCGTCAAATGAAAATGCTCCGCCAAATCTTCCTGCTGTTGTGAATTGGGGCGGGAAGCTGTTGCTTGAGTTTGTTGTTCCATTATTAAAGTAGTTTGAATAATCAAATACTATAGAGCCGTTTAATTCATCATTGTAGTTTTCGCTTTTGCTTGTATCGTTGTTGAAGTGCATCAATAAAACCATTGAGGCGTTGATTAAGTCATCAAGCTCTTTCTGGTATTTGTTGTTTAAGGCGTCATTCCAGCTTATTGTGTCCCATACCACCATAAAGCCTGTTGAGAATAGCTGGCTTTGGAAGATTCCGGTTGTGTTTGGGTATCTGTTGTCCGTGTCTTTGGCTAAGGTTACATTCCACCCGTCAGTTGTTGTGTTGAAGAAAGTTCCTTTTGTAAAGTTGCTGCCGTTGAAGTCAACAAACTGGTTTCCCGGAGTTGTAACATTAACAGTAGCAAAGTTATTCGCGTAAGCTATTATGCCAGAGAAGTTGAACTGCTGCGTATGAATTCCTTCAGTAAGAACTTTTACTGTCCAGTAAGCAGTTTTATTATCGCAATTATAGCTTTCATAATAAATTCCAATCAAATTGTAAGAATGCTCCTGCAGCTGCCCTTTTGTAAGCAAGGCATAAGTTTTTCCATTCATTGATATTGTTTTATAAGTGGAATTTCCTATGTGCAGCGCAGAAACTGATGGAATTAAAGAAAAGAAATCTGCTATGTTTTCCGATATTTTATTTAAATTTATTTCATTGGTTATTGTATCTTGATTGTTGTTTTTTAAGTTTAATGTTGTCTTTTTGTTTATTAAATTTTGATCATTATTCTCTGTTTTATGCGGCAGGGACGGGAATTCCAATCCCAGAGGGAAGGAATTTGAACCCGTATGGTCGTGGAAGACCAGATGGTCTTCAGCCATCCGCAATAACCAGGTTATGCGACCCTGCCTCTGCACTTCTAATGAGCCAAAACCGAAAAGTTTATATACATTTCCATCGATACTGCTTATTGGTCGTGGAAGATCAAATGGTTCCACTGAAGCAATAACCAGGTTGTGGGACCCGTTTTCTTCTTTTTCATTTATTCCTTCTAAATTAGCTACTTTACCTATGTCTTTAACAGCATTCCCGCTTATTGAGGTTATACCTTCCAATGACAAATTGCTTAATTCAACAATGTAAAGCGGCTCCAAAATATTTAAATCGCATTTCAGCTCTGAAGCATCCAAGTCATTTATTGTAATTAAGTCATCATTTTCCTTTTCAGCATAAGTCGTGCCATTTGAAGCTATTATACTTAAATTCCCAGTGCCTGTTGTCTCAAACCTTACTGCCCATTCCCCGCCAACAGTAGGATAGCTCTGCACATTAAGTATTGTCAGGGAAATTTCATAAGTCTGGTTTGAAAGCGAAGGCACAATCCATTCAATTTTGTCAATCAGGGAATTATTATTTAAATCCAGATAATTGACATCATTAAACAATACCCTGCTTTCATTTACAATCCAGTATAACTTGATGTTTTCCTGCTTGCTTTCCTTTATTGAGGCATAAGCCAAAATATTCTCATAATGCGTTTCAGAAGTTATCTTTATTGTCTTTCCTGTTAATGTTTCTTCCTCTATCGCAACAGGCGCTTCAGTATAATATTCAATTTCAATCTCGCTGCCCTCGCTTAAAATTGAAGTGTCATTTATTATCAAAATTGTTTCATTGGTTTCGTTCCCAACGAAAGGTATTTCCTCAATAACGCTGCCCGTAATTAAATTTCCATCTTCGGATTTTAATTCCTGCTCGAGCAATAAGGTTTCGTTCTCAACTTCGCTTATTTCACCGTCAACATCGTAATGCTCAAACTCGCTCTCATCAATTATTATCTTTGCATTTTTGCCTTTTGCCTCCTTCAGCAATGACAGCTTTCTCTTTAATTTTTCAAGCTCCTTTTCCTTTTCAAACTTATCCTTGCTTTTTACCGCGTTTTCCTTTATGATCTCTATCTTTTCATCAGCTATTATCTCGGCAGTATTGTTTGCTATATTCTTAATGCTTAAATTGGAGGCTGCCAGCGGCAATGATATCTTTATGTCCTCTTTTTGCGTCAGATTCTCAACAATTATCCTTTCAACCTTTTTGACAGGCTTTCCTATCTGTATTTCCGCTGTCAAAAATTTGCTTTCAGCAACATCAACTTTAAATACATTTGAAACTGCTGTTTCAAAAGAGTCATTTGCGGTAAAGAACATGTATTTGCTTCCAATAAAATCTTTATCCGGGATTATAGCTGCAATATTATTCTCAATGCTCACGCTTATATTTTCAATGTTTTTATAATAATTAAATATTAATAAATCCCCATCAGCATCAGCAAAGTATTCATTCAAATCAATCGTATAATTCTTATTTTTAGTTATTGTAATATTTGAAATGTTCTGGATTAAAACAGGCGCATTGTTTTCAGCATCATTTTCAACAATGTAATTCATCATTTCTATTGTCAAAGATGTATCGTTTATTTCAAACACTAATTTATAGGAAGTTTCATTCAGGAAATCAAATAATGTGCACGTATCAGCGCAGATATTGTCAAATTTAATCAATCCTTCATAATAAACTGCGCTTAAGTTCTTCCAAGAGCTGTAAACAATATCGGAATATGGATTCTCAATAGATAAATTGTAATCTACATTTATGACTTGGGCTGAGATTATATTATCAAAAGTTGCGCCGTAAAGCCCGTAATAGCTGTAGAATGTCTCGCTCCAATTAGCTCTTGTGGGAGTTAAGCCAACAAAGCTGCAGCAATTTTGAGAGCCATAGCAGACTAAAGTTGATTCTTTATTTTCAGCAGAATAAGTGTCCCACAATGTGCATAATTTTTCCTGATTAGCATCCCAGTTAAACTTGGTGTTTTTTACAATCAAATCAACAATTCCTGTTGTTGACTCAATGCCATTGTCATCAACATCATAGTTCGTGCCTGTTTCATATTCAAGAGTTATTTCTATTGATTTATTAGTTGTTATATTTTCTGTTGTTTTGTTTATTATTGGAGTTATGTTTATTGTTTGGTTGGTTATATTTATTATAGGGGTTATATTTAATGTTTCGTTGATTATTGGAGTTATGTTTATTGTTTCATTGGCTAATGTTTCATTTAATACGGTCTCGTTAATGGCGATATTTTTAATTAAAATCAAATCAACATCCTTTTTCTTGGAGCTTTCATTGTCGCTTGCTGTTATTTCCAAAGTTCTTTTTTCATCCAAGTTATTTTCATTGGTTATTGCTAGTATTGAGCTTTCCAGCGTTATTGCCAAGTCTTCAATTTCTTTAAAGGAGTATGCCAAAATATCCCCATCCTTGTCTTCAAAGTAATCATTCAAGTCCAAAATTAAAGTCCCATTTACAATAAAGCTGTCAATTTTTGACTTCCATTCCGGCTCCTTGTTTTTGCCTTTTCCTTTATCTTCGGCTGCGGCAAAGCCCGTTATCTTGTCCAAAACAGCCTTCTCATTCAATTGAGAGCTGTCAAACACAAGATATGATGAATTGCCAATTTCCAGATATACTTTAGCGCTTCCTTTATTCTCAATCAAGCCTGACACTTTCAATGATTTCAATAAGCCCGGATTTTGCATTATCCAGTCATAGCTGCCGCTTTCATTTACAGCTAAATTCAAAGTATCATTGTAGCTGAACTGCCTGCCTGCTGTTATAAAGGCAGTTATAGTCGGCTTTGCGTAATAAAACCCTATAAGGGATATTGTTAACACTAAGTAAACCGCCATCAATTCAAGCATCCATTTCTTGTAAAGCTGTTTCATTTTTCGCTGAACAATTTGACTTTAATGTAGGCTGACAAGGAAATTCCAAGGTTTTTCGCCAGCTGCTCTATCCTGGCTTTTTCCTCCTCCGTCAGGTAAACATGAACCATCAATCTTCTCTGTTTGTTTTGCATTTTAGCTGTCATTTTTCAATTAAAATCAAAAGGTTTAAATATAATAACGTATTTACTTGTATTAAAGTAAATACTTTGGAGTACGAAAATGCCAAAAATGACTGTATCTGTACCGAATGAATTATTAGCAAGGTTAAGGAAATCGCATCCAGAGATAAACTGGGCTGAAGTAGTCAGAAGGGGGATAATTAAAAAAGTTGAAGAGCTTGAAAAATTTGAAGAGTTAAAAAGCAGGGGGCTGGTATAAATGGCAAGCGTAACATTCGCGGTAGACGAAGAGCTAAAAGCCAGGATTGGCAAATTCTCCTGGGTTAATTGGTCGGAGGTTGCCAGAGAAAACCTGCTGAAGAAAACTGAATTGGAAGAAGTGCGCAAAAGGCTTGATTCTAAGGAAGAGCAGGAACTGATGAAGTGGTCTGTTGAATTAGGCAGGAAAGCGAAGAAAGGATCTTTCAAAAGGCTGCTTAAAGAACTTTCTCCTGAGATGAGGGCTAAGCTGCTATTCCACCTTTCTCCGGAAAAAAGAAGGGAGCATTCAAAATAAAAAATGATATTAGTTCTAGACAACAATATACTATTCTCAATTATGAATCCTAAGTCGGTTGCGTCGTACCTATTTTCATCGCTTAAGGCGGATTTCTTCACAACGGAGTTTGCATTGTCCGAACTTAACAAGCACAAAGCGGATTGCCTGTCTAAATCGAAGCTGTCTGAGCATGAATTTGGGCTAAGGCTCTTGGAAGCCAAGGCATTGATTAAGTTCTTTAAATCCTCTGAGTACAGCTCCTTTCTTGCGGGAGCGATAGATTCCTTGCCCGAAGATCCAAAAGACTCTCCGTATCTCGCTCTTGCATTGTCAATCAAAGCTGCAATCTGGTCCAATGACCCGCATTTAAAGAAGCAGTCATTAGTTAAAGTATACTCAACAAAAGAATTAATTGATAAATTATTGAATGAAGAACTTTGACATCTAATAAAATCATGGGCCATCAATATTCTCTGTTTGTTTTGAATTTTAGGGGTCATTTTTCACTGAAAAGTTTGACTTTAATGTACGCAGAAACTGAGATGCCAAGGTTTTTTGCAAGCTGCTCTATCCTTGCTTTTTCTTCATGAGTAAGGTAAACATGAACCATTACTCTTTTTTCGCTGTTTTTGGCTTTCATTCAGTATAAATAATACTATAACAATACTTTAGCAATATCTTTACATTACTTTTACATTACTATTACATTACTTTTACAATATTTTTTTAGTATTCTAGTATATATTTTGCAATACTATTATAATACTACTATTTAAATATTTGGGTTTAAAGAAGCGCAGTTAAATGTAAGCGGTAGAAGGCATCTATGTTGCAAAGTGCGCTGAAGTTGGCACAACCAGTCAGGGCGCTACAGTGGAAGAGGCTATTGCAAACCTGAAAGAAAGCCGCCGAATTGTATTTAGAGGAATTTCCCAAAAAAAAGAAGTCGCGCCCCATCCTTGCTACATTTGAGGTGGCTGAGGTTGAGGCTTAAGAAGATTTCTGGCAAGTAATGCATTAAAATTCTGTGCAATAAATTTGGGTTTAAAGCTGTCAGGCAACGAGGAAGCCATGTTGTTTTGAGAAAAGAAACGCCTCAAGGCGCAGTAGGAACAGTTGTTCCTTTGCATAGTGAATTAAAGCTTCCAACTTTGAAGAATATTCTGGAGCTTGCAAAGGTAAAGGAAGAGGATTTTTCTGAATATTTATAGAAACGGGCTTAAATTTAAACTTGCATTTCAATTAACCTTATAAACAAAAATCAATTCTTCGGGAAAATGGACAAAGAGGCGCTAAAAGAGGTTCTTTTTCCCCATGACAAGGCAAGGGAAATACAGGATTTGATGATTGAAGATGTCCATAATGCCCTGAAAAGCAGGCAAAATATGGTGCTGCATGCGCCGACAGGCATTGGAAAGACGGCTTCTGTCTTAAGCCCTGCATTAAGCGTTGCCCTAAAAAACGATCTTACTGTGTTTTTCCTTACTTCAAGGCATACTCAGCACAAGATTGCTGTAAGCACGCTAAAGCAGATAAAAAGGGAGCATAACGCTGATTTCAATGCCGCTGACTTCATAGGAAAGAGGTGGATGTGCCTGCAGAATGCCGAAGGAATGCAAAGCAGTGACTTTATTGGCTATTGCAGGAAGCTGAGGGAGGAAAACAAGTGCGAGTTTTACTTGAACACGCTGAAAAAGTCAAGAAGCGCAACATTAATCGCTGAAAAGGCGCTTGCGGAATTGAAAGTTCTTGGGCCAATGCATGTTGAAGATTTAATGGAAAACTGCAAAAAAGAAAAATTATGCCCCTATGAAATGGCTTCCTTATTGGGAAAAGAGGCTAAAGCCATAATTGCAGACTATTATTATATCTTCAGCCCGAGCATAAGGGAAAGCCTGTTCAGCAGAATCAATAAGGAGCTGGAAAAATGCATCATAATCATTGATGAAGGCCATAACCTGCCGGCAAGAATGAGGGATTTATTGACAATGAAGCTTTCAAACCTGATGGTTGAAAGGGCAATGAAAGAAGCAGTCAAATTCGGATTCAAGGAAGCATTTGAAAGCCTGAAAATCCTCAATGAGATCCTGTTTGAGCTTAGCAATGACTTGAATTTCAACAGGGAGGAAAAATCAGTGAGAAGGGAGAGCTTCACTGACTTACTCAATAAAAATTTCAGCTATGACGGCCTTATTTCGGGGCTGGAGTTTGCCGGAGATGAGATAAGAGCGCAGCAGAAGCAGAGCTATATCGGCAGCATAGCAAAGTTTTTGGAAGCGTGGCTGGGAAGCGATATAGGGTTTGCAAGAATCATGTCCAAAATTGAGGCAGGAAAAAAAGAAATTGCAACATTGTCCTACCGCTGCCTTGACCCAAGCCTGCTTACAAGGGAAGTGATAGACCGAAGCTATGCAACAATAATCATGTCCGGGACATTAAGCCCAACTTTTATGTACAGGGACATTCTGGGCTTTTCCAATGCAATTGAAAAGGAGTACACAAGCCCTTTCCCGAGCGAAAACAGGCTGAACCTGATAATCCCTGAAACAACCACAAAATTCACAAGGCGCAATAATGACGAGTTTGAGAAAATAGCGGACATATGCGCTAGAATTGCAAATAAAGTTCCTGGAAACGCCGCATTATTTTTCCCAAGCTACGAATTGAGGGACAATATTTACAGATTTTTTAATTCAAAATGCGAAAAAACGCTTTTTATTGAAAAAAATGGCCTGACAAAAGACGAAAAGGAGCAGTTTCTTGAAAATTTCAAAAACAGGAAAAATTCAGTTTTGCTCGCTGTATCTTCAGGAAGCTTCGGGGAAGGCATTGACATGCCAGGCATTTTGAAAGCGGTTATTATTGTAGGGCTGCCATTGCAAAAGCCTGATCTGGAGACAAAGGAGCTTATTGACTATTATGAGGAGAAGTTCGGAAAAGGCATTGATTACGGGTATATTTTCCCTGCAATAACAAAATGCCTGCAGAATGCCGGAAGATGCATAAGGAGCGAAACCGACAAAGGGGTTATAATTTTCCTTGACGAGAGGTTTGCCTGGGAGAATTACAACAGGTGCCTCCCAAAAGACATGAATTTTAAAATAAGCCTGATGTATGAAGATAGGATCAGGGAATTTTTTGGGAAATAAGCAAGCTGGATAAAGCCAAAAAATCCTGTTCGGACATGAATTGCTTATTGCCAATGTTTTTATTGAGCGTATACTATTGTCATACCAAGCTGTCAATGGAGCATAAATAAGAAAAATTATTAATTAAAAAATACCCATAAAGCCGTTGTAAAATATTTCCGCTTATAAATCACTGCTCAGGCTCTTAAGCACCTGCTTTGTCAGGATTATGTCTTTGAAAAGTTCCCTTGAATACCTCAATGCCAACTCTGCAGCCTGCTTATTGGTCACTTTTTTTATGTCGATTCCCATCTTTTTTGCCTGGCTAAGTATATGGTCTGAAACGGTCTTTCTCTCCTTAAGCATCCTGCCGAGAGGCTCTATCAGCACAAGCCTGTCCTTGGGAATGCATGATTTTGCAAGCTTGAGGATGCCTGAACAGTATGCATAAACGGCATTATCTTCAAGGCCCTTATAGGCTGATTTCGGCTGGAGCTCAAAACGGATGTGAGTATGTGGAGGGATGTGGATAACATTGCCTTCCCTTTTAAAGGGCTCTGTTACCCCTATATCTGAAGGCATTACCTGGACAAATTTGTCCTGCAACTCTTTTGATATGTATTTTACGGCAGTTGCTATTGCTACTACAATGGACGGATGATTCATATCCATGCCTCTCTGCTCTATTGTGCCGTGGGAGCTTATCTTTATAGGATTCCATGTTGTATCAAGTATAGAACCGTGCTTAAGGAGCACTTTTAGGTTGACATCCAGGTTCTTAAGGATGCTTGACCAGCTATCGAAACGCTTCGAGATTATCTGGAGCAGGTCTGTCCCTGTGGATTTGTAAGGTTGGAGCATCCCAAAATCAGGGTAATTGGTATAAAGCCCATGAGGATATTTCAAAGCATCACCACCCCTATAAACTATCACCCTCGAGTCTTTTCCAAGGAATTTGCCCTGGTAGAATGGAGATGACTGGGCAAATGTTGTAAGGGCAGGGTCGATTGCTATGAACAAGTTATAGGTATTCACCATACACTGCTTGTTTTTTGAGTTTACAAGGTTTTTTATTATCCTGAGCTTTGAGTCAAATACTCCCCAAGGCAGTGAACAATGGCAGTGCAGCCCCACGCATCTTGCTGCATGCAGAAAACGTGTCTTTCCGAGAATTTGCTCCTGGATTGCATACCTCTTATCCTGGCGCATTTCCGGCTTGAATGACCCGGGATATGTCCCGTAAGCATAAATTGCCAGGCCATCTTTTTCAGCGCAATGCAGGACTGCCTCAAAATCCTCGATGACCTTAAGCATGTTATTCTGTATATTTGTATGCGGAAAACTGTTTATCTCCAGCATATTCTGGCCGCATTCCTTGACAATTGCTATATTTTGATTTGTCTCTTTTACTCTCTTGATCAGCTTTTCAGAGCCGCTGGCCATATATCCTTTTGAATCCAGCGTGAATGCCTCAAACTCTACTCCAAAAGTAAGATTTTTTAGAACCGGCTCGGCGGCCCTTACAGCCTTACCCTCTTGTTTAACAGCCATTTTACCCTAAAATAAGAAATCCCCATCCCTTTAATAAGTTGCGGTAATTCGGGCATTTGTGCCTTTAAACGCCTCAAGGCAACTCATCGCCTATATCAAAAATCTGCGTTATGTCCTTCGATATCTGCTCAAGCCTCTTTGCTATGACTTTTTTCCGGTTTTTTGTCATATAAACCTTTTTGTTGACCTCCATAGAGCATATGAATATATCCTGGAATTTATTGTTAAGCCACTGGAGGATATGGCCGCCGCTGTAGGGCGTGTTCAGGGCAACCTGGCCGTAGTTCATCCTTGAAAGCTTATGCTGCATGCTTCTTACTACGGGCATGTAAAACTTAGGAATGTACTTTGTGCCAAAACTGAATTCAGGGCGCCCTTTGGCATCTTTCATGGAATGGCCGTCAAATATTATGTTAAAGCGGTAAGCTTCTATGAGCCTGCCAAGAGTGAAGTAGAATTCGTTGTAGCCTTCCATAAGCCACCTTCTCTGCTTTTCAGAAAGGGGCTCTTTCCAGACATCTTTTATCCATTTTTCCGAGCGGTTGGAGTAAATCGCCCTTTCAGGAGTGCGGTTGTAGTCGCATGCAAACCTTGAGGCCTTGTTGTCTATCCATATGCCTCCTTTTTTCAGGACAAGGCTGCTGTATATCTTATGGGTGTCTATATCTTCTTCAAGCAGCCTTTTTTCCATTGCTATCGACTGTTTGGCCTGTATATCCCTGCGCATCCATGTGCCTGAATGTATTGTTGTCAGGAGCACATTGAAGCTGTTTTTTTTGTAGTTATCATAGATGATTACTCCCCTTTTGGTTATCGTCAGCATTATTTCCCTATATTTTGCGCCTCTGGAATACAGCCATTCTATGTCCGCCTTCACCATAGCATATAATCCCTTATCAATAAAAAAATTCCTCATGTAAGAATTATTCCTGTCCCTATGCAGCTCGTAAAGAGTTCCATTGAGAAAACTCCCCAGAATCTTGTAATTCTTCAGAACGCTTATGAAATTCAGGTAGGGGTCGTCCTCTATTTTTTGTGTAAGCTTTTTCAGAAGCTGGAATATGAAAAACCTTTTTGACAGGCCAATGGAAATTGAAGCTGAGTTCTGGCCGATAAGAACAGGGCTCAGGTTTTCAATTATGTCCCGGATTTTAAAAGATGCCATCCTATTAAATATATACTAAAAATTCTATAAAAAGGTTTCTGTTGACAGGTTAAGTAAGATTAAGTGACAAAATGAATGATGCCAAATATTCAAGATTAGACTGCAACACACAGAACTTTACTTAACCCTGTTGACAAGGCTCTGTCCCAAGAGTAGGTTGCCATCAATTGCGAGCACCTTTGAAAGCACTTTAAGCCTGACCGGGGAAGCCCTATGGTGTGGCAGGCCTATGAAAAAAGACATTAAATTCAAGGATACAAAGATGTACGAGAAGAGTGTTGAAGAGTTTTTCAGAATCAAATAAAAAAAGATTCATTCTACGAACTTTCTAAGGAACATATTTAATGGCTCATGTCTCTTGTCGTTAGGAATAGCGAAATTTCCTTTTCTTATTGCCTCAAATAATCTATGCTCAAACAACTCAAATCTTTTCGGATGGCGAAAATCCCCGGTGTTCAATGGAGGGGCGTCTGCTAAAGCGGCGTCTGCTGATTTTGAGCGCTGATAAAGGCTTAGCGCGCTTTCATGGAAAGTGAAAGGCTCTGCATATCTCATAGCGCCTAGCAATCCATCTTCTATGTCCTTTAATTCCTTGCTTGTTTTTCTTCCAAATGCCCCGGCGCTTGCAACCGCCAATTCTGACTCTTCCCTAATTCTGGGATTTGCATAAAAATGTGAAGGATAAACTGTATCCGCACCTGAAACAAGCCCGCAAATATATGCGTCTATTACCGGATCTTTTAACAAAACTCTTGCCGCTTCACTAACCCTAAAAGCAGGATTATTTCCATCAACTTCCCTTTGATTAATCTCACTTAATCCTTGAACGCCTCTGCCATAGCGCTCCATTCCCAGAAATTCGTTATATAGTGTTACTATTCCCAAAAAAGGTGAAGTTCCATTCCGGTGCGTTATGCTTGTACCTCCAACTCCTGAAAATTTTATTGGAAGATATTTTCCAGATGCGTAAGAAATTACCGTACTCCTAAAAACATCTGCAAGCAAAGCTAATCCCTCATCTGTTACACGATTTCCGTGCACATAAGCGCCTAAATCCATAGTGGCTATTCTTGAACCCATAGTTAATAATTTTTCTATATAAGTATTTAAACTTTTCTATTTTTGTTACCTAAGAGTGATTATAAATTTCATCAAATATCACCTCGATTTCTATATCTTTTCATATACCAGTATACAAAAACGTAACATTTATATAGGAGTTCTACTTTAACAGCTTAAATGGTTATTTTATTTGACAGGTTCAACCTGCCTGAAGACATTTATGAGGTTATTTTCGCGACTAAGCAGCAGATTATTGTAGCTAAGCTGCTGATAGAAATGATAAAAGGGAATGGCGGAGAAATCAACAAAACAGAAATGAGCTTGTTTGCGACAAGGCTGCATGAAGGCGACTTGATAACAGACCTGATTGAAGAGGCGCCATACAAGGGAAAGAAAGTGAAGGTAAGCTACAACAAAAGGCAGTTTTATGACAGGATACTGACGCCTATGAAAAGCATGGGGCTTATTGATTACGATCTTTACAAGAAAACATACAAAATCAGCGACAAATTCAACAAGGAGATGATAAGAATAGGGCTGTTATGGCTCAAGGAAATGAGAAAACCCGCAAAGAAATAATTCGCTTTTATGCTTTAAGGGCCCCCCAGAGTGAATTCTTCTCAAACCACCCCCACGTATAAACTTTGGGGGGGCCTACTCTCATGCTCAGGGAAAAGAGGTCAAAGGCACGGCATTTTTGCTGTGCCTTATTATTTATTCTTAAGTTCGCATAAATAAAAATAGCGCAAGAATCAGATTATATTGCGAGCCAATGAGCGAGCCTAGAATACGCCGTAGGCATATTAAAATTTCAATAAAAAATAATTAAATTTAAAAACATTAATCCTTTAAAAAATAGAATGATTGACATTAACAAAATAAAAGAGGAGCAGGTAAAGCTGGCAAAAAAGGTTATTATAAGCGATGCTTTTGATAAAATAGAAACTATTGCCGGAGTTGACCAGGCTTTTATCGGCGAGGACGTCATTTCAGGAATTGCTGTTTGCAGCTACAAGGAGCTAATGTCAATAGAAAAAAAATACGCTGTTGCCAGAGCCAAAATCCCTTATATCCCCGGATTTTTGTTCTACAGGGAAGGCCCGGCAATAATAGAAGCTTTCAGCAAGCTGGAAAACAAGCCCGACATCTTGATTGTTGACGGCAACGGAATTTTGCATCCTAGAAGGTTCGGAATGGCTTCCCACATTGGCATTTTGCTTGACACCGCAACAATAGGCGTTGCAAAAAGCCTGATAGGCGGCGAAGTGAAAGAAGGAACTATTTACATGGAAAAGGAGGCAAGAGGCTATGAGCTAAGGGCAAGAGAGCATTCAAAGCCGATTTATGTCAGCCCAGGCCATAAGATTTCATTAAAAACCAGCATGGAAATTGTAAAAAAATGCATAAAATTCCCGCATAAGCTTCCAGAGCCGCTGCATCTTGCGCACAGGCATGCCAATAAAGCCAAAGAAGATCTGGAAAATGCTAATGCTATTTAATAAAAAACGGCTAGTAAATCCTGTACCTTAATGAAGAATATGCAAAATTGTACTTTAAGCTTTCGTCATCAACAGAGCTGTTTGGGCTTACGGTATGGGCTAGGGTGTCATAGTCATTCTTGCTTCCCCATGGCATGTTCCATTGCGGCATTGCCATTGCCAAAACATACTGGAAAACCTTCAGGTACTTTTCCATGCTGTATTTTACAAACCCCGCTACTTTGTTCTTGTTTATTGCCTTATAATCCCTCTTATTTGCATCATAGCCTTTGAGATTATAGCCTAAAAAACCTGCGTACAAGTGCCTTAAAGCCTTTTTAGCTGAATTTTCATTTATTTTTGGGTTGTACCTTAAAATTTTAGAATCACTTTTGGAACTTTGTAATTTTTTATTAAAAGGCATAATATTTTGAAATGAGGGGAAAACGAGCAATTTTTCTATCCCTCCGGATTTTGCTATTGTCTGAATATTTTTTATTCTTTTTAATAAATTAACTGGAGTGCTTTTTGTCCTTCTAATTGCTTTTTTTATTTTAGGAATGTTATTTGAAAGGTAGAGCTCTGCGGAGGTAAGCATAGAAGAAAACAGCAGCTTAGGGAAATTCAAGCTCTTGTTTGCCTCTTCCTCAAAATCCTCTTTTAAGCCCCTTAATTTCATTACCAATTTGACCACACAGATTTATTTTACATATTTTAACACGCATAGAGTTTATTTAAACTTTTTGCTTTTTTAGAATACGATAATAATAAGATTTTTATAGTATCTGTTACCGCCAAATATTTATGGTGGCAATCGAAGCCCTGATTCAAAATGAGTATTTCCAGTTTCTCCTGATTTTTGCAGGCTCCATAATATTTGCCAAGATTTTACATTTCTTCCTCAAGAATTATGTGCACAAGCTTACTGAAAAAACAAAGACAGACATTGATGAGATCATTCTTGAAATAGTCACGAAGCCTTTGTATGCTTTCATTATTGTTTTGGGCATGTACTTCGCCTTAAAATCCCTGTCCATATTGGACATATATACTTTGTTGATAGGCAAGATATTTTTTGTGGTTATTGTACTGCTGGCATCATTGACTGCATCAAGAGTTTTTTCCGTGCTTATAAGCCGCTGGCTTAAAGTGCAGAAAAGATTCGAGAAAACGCCAAGGCTGATCAACAGGATTATTTCCGTGGTGATTTACCTGATTGCCATATTGATTATTCTAAATCACTTTCAAGTCGAAGTTACGCCATTAGTCGCGACATTGGGGCTGGGAGGCCTGGCAGTGGGGCTTGCCCTGCAGAACACGCTCTCAAACTTTTTTGCCGGCTTGCATATTATCTCCGACAGGCCGATAAATGTTGGCGACTTTATAGAGCTTGAGGGCAATATCTCAGGGTATGTTGAGGATATAGGGTGGAGGTCAACAAGGATCAGGACATTGCCAAACACCATTGTGATTGTTCCGAATTCGAAGCTTGCTGAAAGCACAATTACAAATAATTCCCTGCCAGAGCCTGAAATGTCGGTTATGGTGCAATGCGGCGTTTCTTACGGATCAGACTTGAAAAAGGTCGAGAAGGTTACAATAGACGTTGCAGGGAAAATACAGAAAACAGTGCCGGGAGCGGTAAAGACATTCGAGCCTTTTATAAGGTACCATACTTTCGGCGACTCAAACATTAATTTTACGGTGATTTTGAGGGTTGAAAAGTTTGTTGACCGGTATCTTGTCATACATGAATTCATAAAGGCGCTTAAGGAAAGTTACGATAAGGAAAAGATAGAGATTTCCTGGCCTGTGAGAAAAGTGTATCAGGCGAAATAAGCTCAAAAATATATTTAAGATTATTCGCTAGGATTTCATGCTTTTAGCTGGTCTTTCAGGAGCCTAATATAATCCATAAGGTGCCTTGTTATTAGGAAATTTCTTCTTACATGCTCTACGCCGAATTTCCCCATCTCCTCCCTAAGCTTGGGATTTTTTAAAAGATTGACTGTCCTGTCAGCGCATTCCCTTATGCTGTTTACCAAATAGCCATTTTTCCCGTCTATTAATTGCAGCGGAATGCCGCCCACATTTCCGGCAACAACAGGCTCCCCTTTCCACAAAGCTTCTGTTACAGTTAGGCCAAAACCCTCTTTTATAGATTTTTGTATCACAATATCAGAGGCCCTTTGCAGGCAATTTACAAGGAAATCATCTGCATGATTTATTAAGTGTATATTGGGATTGCCCTTGACTTTTTTAAGTAAATTTTCAAATATTATATGACCTTCAGGATCGTCAGTTGCCATGCTCCCGAGCAATACAAGCTTGCAATCAACTTCTTTTTGGATTATTTCAAATGCCTTAATAACCCCTAAAGGATCCTTCCACTTGTCAAATCTTGAAATCTGGCTTATTATCGGCTTATCGGAATCTATTCCAAATTTAGAAATGTATTTCTTAACAACATAGTCAGGAATTAATTTATTTTTATTGGTTAAAGGGTCTATCGAAGGCGGAATTATGTAATGCGGCAAAGTCAAATCCTGCTTTTTGTATTTTTCTATTGAAACAATTGCCGAATCATATTTTAGTATAAACTGCTTTAAATATTCCCAAAGTCCCGGGTTTGGGTTGCTTAAGTCTATATGGCAGCGCCAAATCCAGGGCTGTTTCTTCTCGTAAAAATTTATCAAAGGCAGCGGATGCGGGTCATGCACTATAATTGCATCCGCAAGGCCTATATGCATAAAGATTGAATTCGTCTCATTTGTTTCCAGGTAGATTTTTTTTGTATTTTCTCCCAAAACAATGCTTGAGCCTTGAAGCGCATTATGAAACCTTTTTGTAGCATTAAAAAAATCTGGATGGCCCTTCAGCAAACGCCAGCCAGTTGTTATACCCACATCATTCATCAAAAGAACAAGGCTGCTTAAAATTTCAGCAACGCCGCCGCCGTAAAATGTCGAGTTTATGTGCTCTACATGCTTGTTTTCCAGTGGGGATGATTCCTCGTATATTTTTTGCACTTCTTTTTCCCCAGTTATCCCCTTATAATCGTTTAAAGACCTCATTATAGACCTTAAGAAAGAAAGTATTTTAAAATATTTCCCTTTATCCCTGCTTTAAGGGCCCATGGTCTAGCGGCTATGACGTCTCCTTCACAGCTTTGGAAAAGGGAGAAGGTCGCCAGTTCGAAAAGTTGCGTCACACTCGGGAAAGAAGCGTCAAACTCGCTTCGCTCGTTTGGGGTGGCGCTCGTGCGGATGTCTGGCTGGGCCCATTAATTACCGTGCTGATAGCCAAGCGGCTAAAACCTAGCCAAAACAGCCCTTATGGGAGAAGCATCGCCATTTTTTATTTTTAAGGGCAGACCGATGAAAAAATATCTTCCTGGCTTTATTTTTGAAAGCTCGAGGCCTTCAATTATAGGAATATTTTTCTTGAATAAAATTTTATGCGTTTCATGACCTGCCTGGCTTCTTTCAACTCCAACTGAGTCTATGCCGACCGCCTTGACTTTTTTGTTCGCAAGGAATTCTGCCCCTGATTTTTCCAGATAAGTAAAATTAAAGTCGAATTCTTTAGCCGGCTTTTTCTTGGTTTTCAACAAAACAATATCCCTTTTTTTTATTCTTTTATTTAATTTTTTTAAATCGCTTATTGTTATCTTGTCTTTGATTGATGTAAAATCCAGGACAATGCAGCTCCCGATGAATTTGTCCAAAGCCATTTCATTGATTTTGTTGCCATTTGCGAGCATATGAAAATAGGAATCTGCATGCGTCCCTGTATGCAGATCCATGTCAATTCTTGACTCGTTCATGCCGTCCTTGTCGTACGCGGCAGTAATCATGAATTTAGGTCTTTTGTTTTCCTTGTTTTTCCAGACAACTATATTTTCATTGATTTCCATCGAAATGTCGTATATTTTCATTTTGTATTTAATCAAAATTTTTAATTTGATATCGGGGCTATTTTTTATGGTTGTTCTCCAGCAAAACCGAATAGCTCGGCTTCTGCGGCTCTATCCATTTTCTCCCATCTTTCTCTATTAAGGCGTCTGCTTCCCTAGGGCCACAGCTTCCTGCCTCGTAGTTGGGAAACTTAGGCTTTTTGCCCTGCCAGGCTTTGGTTATTGTATCAATCAGCTTCCATGAATTTTCCACCTCGCCCCAGCTCGTAAACAATGTGGAGTCGCCAAGCATGACATCATTAAGCAGCCTTTCATAAGCCTCAGGGGTGTTAGGGCCGAATTTGCATTCATGGCAAAAGTCCATCCTTACAGGCTCGATGAGAATTTTGGCCCCCGGCACTTTCGCATTAAACTGCAGTGAAATGCCCTCTTCAGGCTGAATCCTTACTATCAGCATATTCAATTCCGAATTTTTCAGATGCTCGTGAAACAAAACAGGAGTGCTCTGCTTGAACACTACGTAGATTTCTGCAACCCTCTCCCTCAATCTTTTCCCAGTCCTCAGGTAAAACGGGACACCTGTCCAGCGCAAATTGTCTATTTTCAGCTTTAATGCTGCAAATGTTTCTGTATAAGATTTTTTGCCAACGCCCTCTTCATCTTTATAAGCTGCCGCCTTTTTGCCGCTTATTTTTCCCTCGCCATACTGGCCTCTTGCCGTGATATTGTGCACTTCTTTAACAGAAAAAGGCTCTATAGACCTTAAAACCTTGACTTTTTCTTCCTTTATGTCGGCTGCATTCAGGCTTACCGGCAATTCCATTGCAACTAAAGAGGCTAATTGCAGCATATGATTCTGCATTACATCATGCAAAGCCCCAGCCTTGTCATAATAAGAACCCCTCTTCTCGACACCTAAATCCTCTGCAACGGTAATCTGCACATGATCGATGTATTTGTAGTTCCATAAAGGCTCAAACATGCTGTTAGCAAATCTCAAAACAAGCAGGTTTTGCACCAATTCCTTGGCAAGATAGTGGTCAATCCTGAAAATCTGCTCCTCATCAAAAGACTTCCCGATTATATCATTTAATTTTGCCGCGGATTTCAGATTGTTGCCAAAAGGCTTTTCAAAAACAACCCTATGGTAAGGCTCCCTGCTGCCCTTAAATGCCAATCCGGCTTTTTTCAGGTTGTCCACAATAACTTCAAAAAATTCCGAGGAGGCGGCAAGGTAAAAAACCTTGTTGCAGTTTTTCGATTTTTGCCCGCTTATTTTTTCAATAAATCTGTCAAGCCTCATATATCCGTCAAAATCCCGGAATTCTGACTGATGGTAATGGATTTTGTCCCTGAGCCTTTCCCAGACATCATTTTTTACCTTCATCTTGGAGAATTTTTTTATTGAATCAAAAATTTCCTTTCTGTATTCCTCATTTGTTTTTTTCCTTCTGGCAAAGCCTATAACCCTGAAATGCCCGTGCAATGCATTTTTGAATTCCAAGTCGTATAAAGCCGGCATCAATTTCCTGCTTGTCAGGTCGCCTGTTGCGCCAAAGATTACAAGAATACACGCATTATGGTTGCTTTGTTGCATTTTTTGTAGGTTTTTTGCCAATTTTTTTAATTTTTATGCTGATTATATCTTACTGTTAATTTTGTTTATTGTTTGCGTTTTTTATTTTATTTTTATTATTGATTTTTTCCGTTTTCTTGAAACTTGGCTTCAAACTAAAAAATAAGGGAGGGTAAAATTTCTTTGCGCTTGATGTTTTTTGCAACGCCCTCCACCCACCTGTGAAAAATTAAATGTGAAAGTGCAAATGATTTTTATTTTTCTTATTTTACTTCTTGTTCTTTACAACCTCATGGCCGCCAAATTCATTCCTTAAAGCCGCAATTACTTTCCCGGAAAACCTTTCTTTTTTGCTTGACAATTTCCTCATTTTTAACGCTGTCTCCAGGGCAGGGACAGCAACATTCCATTTTTTTGCGTATTGTGCAACCCATGCTCCTGTTTCACCGCCCCCTACAACGCCCCTTATTTTTTTTAATTTTGGGTCTTTTTTGAAGGCTTCGACTGCAAGCTCTGTCAGGTAAGAGCGGATAATGCTGCCGTGGCTCCAGACATCTGCAATCTCCCTGAAGTTTAAATTGTAAGGGCCCGCATTCAAGACGTCAAATCCCTCGCCTAAAGCTTCCAGCATCACATATTCTATCCCGTTATGCACAATTTTCACAAAATGCCCTGAGCCGCTTGGGCCGGTATATAAATAGCCATTTTCCGCTGCAATATCCTTGAATAATTTTTCAAGCTTTTTGAAAATTTTCTCATTGCCCCCGATTGTCAGGCAGGCCCCGTACCTGGCTCCCTTTAAGCCTCCGCTTGTGCCGCAGTCAAGATAATGAATGCCTCTTTTGCTTAATTGCCCGTGCCTTCTTACAGTGTCTATAAAATTTGAATTGCCGCCGTCAATCAGAATGTCATCTTTTTGCAGGCAAGGCAGCAATTTTTTTATGGTTTCATCAACAGGCTTGCCAGCTGTCACCATGAGCCAGATGATTTTCGGCTTTGGAAGCTTTTTGCACAATTCTTCTGCTGTGAAAGCAGGAATTGCCCCTTTTCTTGCAATTTCCCTTACCGGCTCCGGAGAGCGGTTATGGGCAACTACCTCATATTTCTTATCCAGAAGGTTAAGGGCAATGTTATAGCCCATCCTCCCCAAGCCGATAAAGCCTATTTTCATAACAAAGCCACCCGTTTTTTATAGTTTAAAATTTTTGATTTATAAATTTGTCGGAAATTGAAAATTTTCGGAAATTTATACTTGAAAATTGAGTATTTTCATTGTATAAATTTATTGTTATAGTGTTTAAATAAAATTTTTAATGATGAAAATAATGAATGGCGCATAGTTTAAATAAGTTTTTATATGAGGTTGTTTTTAATAAGGCTATGATTGAACCTTTTATTGCCGCTTTCACATTGGCATTGGTCTCCGAAATCGCTGACAAAACGCAGCTGGTAATCCTGGGATTGGCGTTGAAATTTAAATCTTCCTTTAAAGTATTCTCCGGCGCGTTATTGGCGCATGCATTTATGGACGGAATTGCCATTTTAGTTGGGGCGTTTTTTGGCTTTTCTTTATCCTCTGATTTAATCAAATATGCTATAGGCGCTTTATTCATACTTTTAGGCCTGTGGGCTTTCATTAAGCTCTATGGCAAAACACGAAAAAATCAAAGATTTTTTGTGCCCAAAAAATTTGAAAAATTTTTTAGGGAACCAAAAAAAGAAGGGAAAGAAATTTTAAGCAAAACCCCTTTAGCAACATCATTTTTGGCTGTTCTGCTAAGCGAATTTGGGGATAAAACGCAGATAGCATCCGGCTTGTTGGCTGCCAAGTATTTAGTTCCACTTGTCATATTTATTGGCGTTATTTCAGCGCTTGCAACAGCAATAGGGCTGAATGTTTTTATTGGAAGCAAAATTGCTGAAAAAATGCCAAGAAAAGCAATAAAAATCATTACGGCAGTATTATTTATTTTATTTGGCTTATTTACATTAATATCCTTATAAAGAAAACTTTTTATATAATCAGTATATTTTCCCCATTTAATGAATTTTTTAAAAAATATTTTTGTTATTGGTACTCTTTTAATAATTTTTATTGCTGGATGCCAAAATCAGGTTAAGGAAGAAGCCAAGACTGTGAAAATTGGCAGCGTTGTCCTTGTTGATTATGCAGGCGGCTTTTTAAATGGCACTTTGTTTGACACTTCAATCAGGGAGGCTGCTGAAAGAGCCGGGATTCTGGATCAAAACAGGGCGTATCAGCCAATACAGGTTACAATTGGAAGCGGCCAGGTAATAGTGGGATTTGAAGAGGCTTTAATAGGCATGAAGGCAGGAGACACAAAAACAGCCAGAATACCGCCAGAAAAGGGCTATGGATTTTATAACGAAGATTCTGTGAATGTAATTCCCTTAAGCGAGTTTGGCAATCAAACAGGGAATATTAAGGAAGGGGCAAGGCTGATAATGGTTAGTCCGCAAGGCAGGGTTCCTGTTTTGATAAAAAAAGTCGGCAAAGAGAATGTTACAATAGACTTTAACCACCCTTTGGCAAATCAAACGCTGGTTTTTGCAATACTTGTGAGGGAAGTCAATTAATTAATCGCTCAATCAAAATTAATTCATAATCTTTATAGCGTGTTTGAAGGCTTTTTCTATATTTTCGGGCGTTGCTTTTCCCCCGAGCCCTACTCTCACATGCATCAAGACGTCTTTATGGGGCCCTATTATTTCTCCATATTGGCCTTGAAACTCCGTTGCTAGATAATGTTTTTCGCTTGGGACAAAACTTGATCCCGGAATAAACCCTAAGCCTGCTTTTTCTGCCAGTAGGTAAGCGAATTGTTTTCCATCCATCTGATTTGGTGCTTTAACAAAAACGAAATAAGCCCCGTCAGGCCTTCTTCCCGAGACTTCACATCCTAGTTCCGCCAAGAAATCGGTTGCTGTTCTGATATTTTCCTGGTATCTTTCAATATTGGCTTTCAAAAAGTTTAAGTTGGAATCATGCTCCAATATTGCACTTACACTTGCCTGGACAACACTTGGAGTTCCTGCACCATAATTCCTTAATCGCATTTTCCAGCCATTGCCCATGGTTTCTGCCAGCTCTTTGCCTATTACAACATACCCTAACCTGTCTGCAGGCTTTGTTACTTTTGAAAATGAACCAATTTTAATTGAACGCGCCTTTACTTTTTCCGAAGAATTTAATATTGAGTAGCTTGAAATTTTCTCTTGGTCAAACATAGTAAAAATGTATGGATCATCTGATACAATAATCCATCCAGTATCTTTAACAAATTCCAAGAAATCTTCAAACCCCCGCGGAGAAGGCAACACTGGATTTGGATTTCCCAATAGGTTTATGTAGACTGCGGCAGGGCTGTATTTTGAATGAAAATTACCTATACTTCTTTTATTAAAATTACCTTTTTCATCAAATATCGCCTCAGGCAGGCCAATGTTTCCTGAATCAGCTATAAAATTATAGGTTGTACCCCATACAGGAGATTGCACTAATATTATCCTATTTGGCCCAAATAACGAGAAAACATATTCAAGGGCAGCTGATGCCCCCAATGTAAGCCCCATTCTTTCCTTGTCTTCAAAGCCCAAACCTGTTTTTTTGGCTATCTCTAATCTAATAATTTGCTCAAGCAGCTGCTCATGGCCCATAAATGGCGGGTACTCATACGGCCTTGTTAATTCAAATTTTAATGCCGCCTCTGCTGAAATTTTTGCAATGTCCTCTGGTAAAGGTGCCGGAACTCCTATGGTAAAATCTCTTTCAGGATATTGTTTTGGGTCAAATCCCCTTTTATTTAATTCAGCAATCTCATTTCTAATTGGATCTGGAGCTAGCCTTACAAGATTTGGGTTTAACACTTCATTTAGGTTTTTCATTTGCAATGATATTATCCCTTTAAATTTGGCCAGAACCCCTTTTTGCATCTGGAATAATGAAGGGGTATATTAAATTTTTTATCAGAATATAGTTCCCATACCACTGGGCATCTTCGCGTGAAATTCATAAACTATTTCTAAATTTTCGTTAAATTTAAATACTACATTATATAAGATTCCAAGGGGGTGGGAATGTGGCTAAAGAAGAAAAAAAGCAAGAAGCTGAAGGCCAGGAAGTAGGGATTGTAGAGCATTACTACGGAAAGCTTGGGGTTGCGGTTATAGAGCTGAGCGGCACTTTAAAAGTTGGGGATAAAATAAAGGTCAAGGGCGCTACAACGAATTTTGAGCAAAAGGTCGAGAGCATGCAGATAGAGCATGACAAAGTGAAAGAGGCAGAATCCGGGCAGAGCATTGGCCTGAAAGTAAAGGACCATGTAAGGCAGCACGACAAGGTTTACAGGGTTTAAGTAACTTTTAACGCTAATTCAGGATAATTATAGCAAATCACACTAATATTCGTAACTTTTCGTTGTGATTTGCTTATTAGGAAATAATAAATGTATACGAAAATTAAAGTTATTTCCTATAATTTATCTTATTCTTCACTTTATCTTTATAGAGCAGAACATATTAAAAATCATTTTCTCATTTCAGCGTGCCTTTTCACCAGCAGTGTAAATGCGATTGGGGCAACAAACGTGCTGAACATGGCAACAGTGATTATTGCAGTAAAAACGCCAACGCTTATTAATCCATTGTTAAGGGCAAGTGTGGCTATAATAAGCTCTGTATCCCCTTTTGGGATGACTCCCCAGCCTACAATCAAGCCCTCTTTCAGTGTTCCCTTGCTTAATCTTACCCCTATTACTGTTCCGAGCAAGGTTCCAAGTATGTCAACAGCAATAAGCACGACAACCAAAAACATGTTGGAAGACAAAGAGCCAAGGTCTATGTTTAAGCCGACATTGACAAAGAATATTGGAATCAAAAACCCGAAAGATATTATATGGATTGAATGGGATATCTCATTTTTTCTCCATGGCTTCCTGTCAGAGCCTGTAAGCAGCGTCTGCCTTACAAGCATGCCCGCCACCAAGGCGCCTATAAAAGAGCCTATGCCCAAAAACTCCGAGAGATAGGCCATCAAAAGCACTATGAGCAGTGCGCCCATGAAAAGCGTGGCCTGCGACTTTTCCCTTTCAAACATCCTCAGGGCATAGGGTATAATAAAAATCCTTGATAGTATCACCACGAGAACGTAGAGGAGCACATCAAAAATAAGATTATAGAAACTTAACTGCCCCAAAGCTGCCGAGTGGAACAGTACCAAAATGGAGCTTATCAAAAGCAGCTCAAACACGTCATCAACCGTGCCTGATGCAACTATCAGGTTTCCTATTTTGCTTTTTAAAAGCTTTAGCTCCTCCAGTATGTCAAGGGAGATGGCCTGCGAGCTGACAGAGACTGAAATGCCTATTATTATCGATGTTATGCTATTAAACCCAAACAAATACCTGCCTACAAGAAAGCCAGCAGCCAGGGGTATAATTGTGTTGAATATTGCTATGAGCGAGGATTCGCGGAAATTTTTCTTGAATTCGCGGAAATTTATTTCCAGCCCTATAAAAAAGAACAGCAGGATTATGCCGATGTTGGTGATAAAAGAGAAAACAGACAGGATTTCCTCATTAAAGAATATAATTTTTATTATAGGAATGCCTAAAATGATGCCAGCGGAAATCTGCCCTATGACCCTTGGGAGCTTAAAATACCTGAAGATGCCGGAAAGCACATACGCAAGAAACAGAGCCATAAATGTTGTAAGAAGGGCATTTGGCATTTTTTATTTCCTGCTTTTTCAAATATATATACTTTTCTCTAATTTTTCATTTTGATACCGTTAGGTTAGGATAAGCCCGCCATTAATGGAGCGGAAGCCAAGAATGTGGTAATGGAGTAAGGGGCAGTTTTCAATCAATAGGATTTGTTAACATTAAAATTAAAAAATAAAATAAAGAAAACTGCTGGTATTTGCACGCGAGCTTGCGAGCGTGCTCGCAAGCGAATCTCCGGCGGCTTATCCTAACAGTACCTTTCATTTCAATAAAAAGATATTTAAATAAAATTGAAATCTTTCTGTTATATGCCGACTGACAAAGAGATTAAGAAAGAGTTTAAGCTCAAAGCTAGCAAAGATCCTGATAAATATTACGCTACCAGTGTGTTGAAAGAAGAAGGATTTTCAAGGAAAAAATGCAGCAAATGCGGGACTTTTTTCTGGTCGACTCAGGCTGATGATGTATGCGGCGACCCTTCATGCTCAGGCGGCTTCAGGTTTATAGGAAAAAGCCCTGCAACGAAGAAACTGGATTATATAGGGGTTTGGAAAAAATTTGCAGGGCTGTTTGAGAAATGGGGCTATACTCCGATAAAAAGGTATCCGGTAACTGCAAGATGGCGCCAGGATACAGACTTTGTCCAGGCTTCGATTTATGATTTCCAGCCTTATGTTGTTTCAGGGGAAGTGGAGCCTCCTGCCAATCCTTTGGTTGTTCCGCAGCTTTGCCTCAGGTTTAATGACATTGACAATATAGGCATAACAGGAGCCCATTATTCATGCTTTGTGATGATAGGTCAGCACGCATTCATGAAGCCATCCGAATGGAGCCAGGCAAGGCATTTCCGCGACATACATAACTGGCTCAAGATAGGGCTGGGTCTTCCGAACAATGAGATAAAATTCCATGAGGATGCATGGGCAGGCGGAGGCAACTTCGGGCCGTGCATGGAGTATTTCAGCAGGGGCTTAGAACTTGGAAACCAGGTTTACATGCTTTATGAGGTTACGCCTTCCGGATTTAAGGAATTGAATTTAAAAGTTTTGGACATGGGAATGGGCCATGAAAGGAATGCGTGGTTTACCCAGGGCAAATCAACAAGCTACGAGACAACCTTTCCAACAGTTGTTGAAAGGCTTAAAAAGATAACTGGAATTGAGGTTGATGAAAACCTAATGAAAAAATTTCTTCCATATTCTTCTTACCTTAATGTCGATGAGGTAGAGGATATTGACAAGGTATGGAAAAATGTCGCAGAAAAAGTAGGTTATGAAGTCTCTGGATTGAAGAAAAAAATTTCAGAGCTGGCTGCATTGTATTCCATAGCAGAGCATTCCCGCGCTTTGCTTGTTGCACTATCTGACGGCGCTTTGCCGTCAAATGTCGGCGGAGGGTATAATTTAAGGGTTTTATTCAGGAGGGCTTTGTCTTTTATTGACAAATACGACTGGAAAATTGATTTGAAGGAATTATGCGATTTGCATGCAATTTATCTGAAAAACCTGTTTCCGGAATTAAGGGAAAATTTAAGCGAGGTAAATGAGATTTTGGATGTCGAGAATAGGAAGTACAATGCAACTAAGGAAAAAACAAAAAGCATAATTTCAAAATTAATCAAAGAAAAAATCAATGACGAAAAATTACTGATGCTTTACGACAGCCACGGGATTGCTCCAGAGCTTGTAAGGGAAGAGGCTGAAAAGCTTGGAAAGGAGGTTGAAGTGCCTGAAAATTTTTATGCGAGAATTGCAGAACTGCATGAAAGAAAAGAGCAGGAGCACGCAACAAAGAAAGAAGAAAAGCTTGATTTGGAGGGGGTTAAGGAGACTGAAGCTCTGTATTATGATGCATATTTAAAGAATGAAAACGAGGCAAAGGTTTTGAAAATTATCGGCAATAACGTTGTTTTGGACAAAACTGCCGCTTACCCCACTTCCGGGGGCCAGATACATGACATTGGCTCTATCAATAATAATGAAATAGTAGATATTTTCAAGCAGGGAAATGTTATTGTGCATGTTTTGGGCAGCACGCCTGATTTCAAAGTTGGCGATGATGTAACTGTAAAAATTGATGCTGAAAGAAGGAAGCAGCTGGCTCAGCACCATACAGCAACGCATATCGTAGGGGCTGCTGCAAGGAAAGTTTTAGGAAAGCATATTAACCAGGCAGGTGCTAAAAAAACTAAAGAAAAAGCAACTTTGGATATAACACATTATGAATCACTAAGCCAAGAGCAGCTGAAAAACATTGAAAATGAAGCAAACAAAATTGTAAATTCCAATAAAAAAATAATAAAAAAATTCTATCCCAGGACAGAAGCGGAGAAAAAATTTGGAATGGTCATTTACCAGGGAGGCGCTGTGCCTGGAAAGAATATAAGGATTGTCCAGATTGAAGGCATAGATGTACAGGCTTGCGGCGGAACCCATCTGGATAATGCGTCTGAAGCAGGAGAAATAAAGATTCTGAAATCAACAAAAATAAGCGACAGCATTGTGAGGATTGAGTTTACAGCCGGCAAAGCCGCTGAAAAGGAAAAAGGCGAGAAGGGAAAAATCCTGGAAGAGGCAGCAAAGCTGCTTGATGTCAAGATTGATGAACTGCCTTCAAGGGTAAATGAATTGTTTGAGAAGTGGAAAAAAACAAAGAAAGCTGCAAAAAAGAACATTGCACTGAAAAAAGATGATTTAATATTAACCAAAAAGGAAAAATTCAAAGGAGATGTTTTAGGCGAAATATCAAAAATACTCCAGACGCAGCCTGAGCATGTGGTTAAGACTATTAAGAGATTTTTTGAGGATATTAATAATCTAAAATAGCCCGAGATTACTTTTTCTGTGCAGTTGCTGAATTTCTGCTATGAATAATCATTTCTAAAACTGCCTTTGTAATGGCGTCTAACCCAGCCTTTTCAGGATCCTCGTTGGTTGCTGTTGCCATATACTCCCTATTATTGCCTGATGTTACAGTTGCACTCATTTCATAAATTCTTCGTCCGTTTCCTGTTGGCACTACTCTCGCTTGTGCCAGCACTTCACATTCGATCCCTTCACCCCTAATCATTCCCGCCAATGCATCCAAGTAGGCATTATTCACTGCTTGTTCTTCCAATCCATCATGAATCGGGGATATGCCTACATAGATCACTTGTTTTTCACCATACTCCAAATCTGCGCAAACAAGCATATATGGTTTCCCTTTTGACGGTGTTTTTTTCAGATCCATCTCTCCGTTTGGCAACTGTCCCCATCTTATATCCAATCTGGATTCAGGATAAACCTCCTGTTTTTTGATTCTCATTAATCTAAGTCCAGTATACCCTTCATTCATTTCCACCAACTCCATTTTTCATTTTTGTCACTCCATGCATCAATTCCTTAATTCTTCAAAAAGCTCCGTATCCCTCAGTGCCTGGAGGCAAAATATAAGGGATAACTTTCCTATAGGCTAATTCAGCTGCTCTTTCAGGGCTAATTTCCCCTGCCTCACCAATGTAAGTTTGCCCTTTTGCCATCACTTCTATGACAACTCCAGAAACGCATTCAGCGCCTGCAGTCTTAACAGTTACCTTATCAACTTCGCCATTTTTGATTAATCTTGCAAATTCGTCCCTTATTTTGACTGGAAGGGCTTCAGCTCCCACAAACTTTCCACCATTTTCTTTTGATACATTCATTTTCTAACCTCATAAGATTTTACTGCCAGCATATTCCAGAACTAAGTCAAGCAAAAACAATGAAAGGCTCTTTGCAGAATATCCGGCAAATGTGGAGCCTTACAACAGCAATAGAAGCAATAGAGTCAAAGCTAACAAAAGCGATACAGAATTTAATTTCTTATTCGTGTTAGCCATTTTGATTTTTATTGAATTCATATTAAATATTTAAATGTTTTGTTTTATGAAGTAAAACAAAGCTACGAATGCCAATTAGTATGTTTTGGTTTTTGTTTATATTTTTAGTTTATTGTTTGTTTCACATTTAAACTGAAAAATCAGGGAGGGAAGATTTATGACTTCACTTACTGGAAAAGTTATGCCCTCCACCCACCAGTAAAGATTAAGGGATAAAGTGCTATCAGCAACAAAGGTTATTTTTATTTCATAAAAATTTCATTAATTTCGACTGGCTTTTAATTTCCCTTATTATTTTGCTTCTTTTGAAATAAAAGCCTGCATCGCAATTAAATCTCTTTTTTACAAGTTTTTTAGCATACTCCAGCATGAGTTCTTTTGAGGAAAATTCTATTGGAGCTGATGACATCGCATTCCTTGCAGCTTCCCTTGTGACCCATACCCCTAAAGGCAAGGTGTAATCTCCGGTTATAAATCTCAAAGCTAAAACGCTTGCCTGCTTTTTCATTTCATTTAGCTTTTCAAGTATTGCCAGCCTTACAGTATAATAGCCTCCGGCAGTGTTGTCAGCATAGTATTTTCTTCCTTCATAAAATTCGTAGTCTGTTGTAAAATGCTCCGGATCGGAAACGGGCGTTTCAAATAATTCATAGCTCCAAATTTCAGGAAATAGCAAAATTAAATAATAATTTCCCAAATAACTTCCAAAAAAGGCACAATAATTTACTTGATTGTATTTTTTTATTTCTTTTACTAAATAATTTCCAAGATTGCTGTCGACGCTCGTTATGCTCCATCTCGTGGGGACTAATTTCCTGTTTTTTCCTATGCCTAAATTGCCGATACTCAAAATCCTGCTTAAAAAATTTTCATCAAAATTGTTTTCGTATAGATAAATCAATGCGTCATTGGCTTTTAAGTCGGTATCGTAATGGGCTTTCTGGACTTTTGTATGGATTTTCGGGTTTTCTGTCAGTTTTGCCCCTTTTAGTTTTGCATTCGGGCCTGTAGGGGCTGCAATGCTGTCAACATTAAGCCTGAACTTAGGATTGTCCTCCAGATTGATTTCAATGTCTGTAGGCTTTGAGGACATTGCTGCTTCCTGGCTCAGCTGCAGGAATTTTGTCCTTTGCCTTATGTTTGCCTTAAAGCTGGAATTTATCAAAGAAGACCTGTAATCAATAATCTGCGGAATCTGAAAATTGTTTACAGCCCAGTATTTTGGCGCGTCATAAAGCCATGCTTCGCTTGTTTCTTCCGGCGGGGCCAGGATTCCCACTGAAATATTTGGGTAATTGAAGCGCCCGACAAATGGCGAAACGGCATCGCTCTGAAAGTCTTTTTTTATTATTTTTTTCTCTACTTTCAGCCTGGAATAAGCCTTGCTGCACAATGCGCAGCTTGGGTTTCCGCAGTTAAAGAGAGGATGGCTTTTCAAGGAGGGGAGTTTCATAAGTTAGAAAAAGATAAAGGTTAATTTAAAGATTATGATTTTAGAATATAAACCCTTGCTCCAGGCGGCAACAAACTTCCTCTGCCATTTATATGGGGGTTATATTCAGAAAATACTCCAGCGCTTAAACCATGTTGTTTTAAAAATCTATCCACTGTTGGTAAATTCGGAATTAATAGAGTTTCTCCAATTCCAATAAGGTCTGATGGAAGATTATTGAATGTTTTAATCGCGCCAAAAGGTATGCCGTACCTTCTTCCTAAGATTGATAAAGTCTCTCCTGATTGTACCTTATGTTCCCTATATTTTGCTACAAACTCATAAACCTTGAAAGGATGCTCTGACGGTTTCGTATTAAAATAATCTTTGTGCTTCTCCATTAAAATCTCAACAACTGCGTAAAATTTAGGAGGGTAATTCAGATTTTCCCTGATGAACTTCTCTCTCAAGTTTTTTAGCCCTGTTTTGCCGTTTTTATGCTCCTCAGCCAATTTTTCCAGTCTTTTTGCTAAAAATAAAAGATAAGTTTCATATGATAACGTTTCATTTTTCTTTAAAGCCTCTTTTCTGTATTCCCACGGCATTCTTGAGTTGTATGCTGCAAGAGTTAAATCCCAATTGCCATGAAATTCTGAATTTAAGTATTTCAGTATTTTTGCAGCCAACATTGCCGACTCAAAAGGATTTTTTCTTGAATCGTAGCTTGATGTTACAATGCCGCCATGGCTTCTTGCGGTTTCAGCCAATATTTGAAAAATCCCTACTGCGCCAGCATTTGATACGGCATTAGTCCAATGAGACTCTGGAATCGGCAAAAATGCATATTCCAAAGGCACTCCTTCCTTGCGGAATATCTCCCTGATGCCCGCGATCTCGCTTCTTGACATTTCAATTGCATCCTCTAAATCCCTTACCAACTTGCCATTAGAATATTCTAACTTCCATTTTTCCATCAAAGTTTTTTTGACTGCTTTCGGGTTTGTGAACAATGCCGCTGTTAAGGATGCAATGTCATGCTCTTCAAATGTTATAGATTCCGTATCTGTTTTTGGCATGAGGTTATTTGGCTCTATCGTTGGATTTTTTGGCTCAAGCCTTGCTTCAATTGTATTTTGAATGGTAGCATTTGGGACTGCATTGGAGCTTACAGCTATTGGGGAGTTTATTGCTAATCTGTTTTTGCCATAGTGATTAAGGCCTAAGATCCCAACCCATGCCAAAGCTGCCGCTCCAAACAAAGCTTTATAAAACCGGTCATTTTCCAAAAATGTTCTGAACATACGTATATAAAGCAAAACCAAGGTTATTTAAGCTTTTCTATGGTATTTACTTATTAGTGGTTAAATATTTTAATGAGTTATTAATTTTCCATATCGAAAATAATACTTAACAAATATATTTAAATATAAACCAATTTTTAGATTAAAAATGGCACTGACAGAAAAGCAATATGAAGATATAAGAAGAGAGCTTGATGAATGCAAAAACCCGCTTTTCTTTTTTGATGATGATCCGGACGGATTGAGCGCGTTCCTGCTGCTTTACCGCTATAAGAAGGAAGGCCATGGCGTTGTTGTCAAGACGCATCCCAAGCTGGATATAAGGTCCATCCAAAAAGTCCATGAATACGGCCCGGATAAAATTTTTGTCCTTGATGTTGCCTTAGTCGAGCAGGAATTCATTGATAACACAAAAACCCCAGTTATATGGGTTGATCATCATGGCCCTTATGAAAGGCGCAACGTAAAATATTACAATCCGAGAATTGCAAAAAAAGAGGATAATGTCCCTACGACGTGCATGTGCTATAATGTGGTTAAGCAGGACTTATGGATAGCCATGGTCGGCTGCACGGCAGATTACTATATGCCTGATTTCTTCAGCGAATTCAGGAAGGAATATCCGGACTTAATCGGCGATGAAAAAAACGTGGATGACATTTACTTCAATACAAAATTAGGCGAATTAATCAAGGCCTTTTCCTTCATACTCAAGGGAAAAACAAGCGATGTTGTGAAATATATAAAGACATTAACAAGAATTGAAAGCCCCTACGAAATATTAAACCAGGAGACTGCAAGAGGAAAATTTATTTTTAAAAAATACGAAAAAGTGAATAAAATGTATGAAAATCTTCTTGAGGAAGCGGAAAAAAAAGCCGGCAGGGAGAAATTCCTCGTTTTTACTTATCAGGATGACAAAACCAGCTTTACAGGCGACCTTGCAAATGAGCTGCTGCACAAGCATCCTGAAAAAATAATAATAGTCGGAAGAAGAAAGGACGAGGATGTAAGAATGAGCATCAGAAGCAAAAAAATCCTGCTGCAAGAGGCCCTGGAAAAGTCTTTAGCCGGGCTGGATGGCTACGGCGGCGGCCATGAGACGGCATGCGGAGCGAATGTAAAGGAAAGGGACTTCAATGAATTTGTCAGCAGAATGAAGGTTCATTTAAAGCCTTAGGTTCTTGTTTATCATGTCTATTATCCTGTCTTTTTTATCATGCATCCTTATTCTTTTCTCATAAATTTCAAAATTGCCTTTTCTTATTTTCATATTAAGCCTCGATATTTTCTCGTTTATTTTGTTCAGCCTCTGGATTACCATGCTGAGCTTGCCTTCCATGCTTCCAGGAACTGCCAGGACAAGTATCTTATCAAAATTGCCATTAAGGTAGAATAGCTTGCTGCCTCCGAATGTTTTCTGCTCGTCTATTAAAAATTCCCTTAAAATCCTCTCTTTTTCCGATTCTTTTTTTATTGCCAGGATAATTGCCTCCTTATAGGCGTTGTTTTTTATTAAATTCAATTCTATTGCGTCATTACTGCTGAAAATATCATTTTTGAATTCTGCAAATTTTTCATCTTCCATTGAGATGAAATTAAGGTATTCCAGCGCATTGATGCCCCTATCAATGTCTATACGAGAAATAAAGTTCCTGTAAAGAGGTTCTTCTTCCGCCCCCATGCCATCACCTCCAGTCAATTATATATGCCCGGGTATTTAATATTTTCTATTTTATTGGCTAAAACAATAATTTTAAATATAAAAACATATTAGCTTTAAAAATGAAAAGGGGTGGCAGGCTAAAATCCAGTTACGAGCCTTTGCATGAAAAGGCATTCTTTCATTACATCGTTATTCTGCTTATTTTGGGCGCTTTTATTTTCAGCTTATTGGCTTTTGCCAATACCCACCAATTGAAAAAAATTTTAATGCCTAAGACAATAAATGCAAATGATTTTTTAAAAAAATTGACTGCGCATGACGAGATGAAGGCTTATATGGGCATTGCCCCATTGAATATTGTTGAAATAAACCCAAACAATATTGTGAATTTGCAGGCGCAAATAAATGAATTGGACACAACTTACATAGGGAATTTTATTGTGCAATACAGTGACAGGATTGCGATTTATGATTATGAAAATGATAACGTTAAGGGAATGATTAATCTCCAGCCGCAGCCTCAATTGCCGCCTGATTTTTTCACCAAATTAAACAAGCATTCTGAATTGAAAGGATTGGAGCAGGAACAGCCAATAGGGGGGCAATTGGATATATCTTCCTTGAGCACATTAAAGCAGCAGTTCCCTGATGTTTACTCGAATGCAAAAGCAGGAGACTTTTTGCTGAGGTACCAGACAAAGCTTATTATTTATGACTACAACGCAAATAAGATTATCAACGCAGTAAATCTGCAATAATGCAAAACCAATAGGGCCTTATATAAAATAAGCTTTAGAAATCAAAAGAAGGTTATTGAAGCTTCTCCAGGATGCTTATGACATTCCATATCTGAGTGCGGGTATAAGGCTGCAAATTCACATCTGCCGCTATCTCTTCCATATTGTTCAATGCCTTGTTGACCTTGATTGAGAGGATTGTGTCTTCCTCCAGAGTGCCTATTATTTCCTGCATCTTTGCCTTGACATTTTTCGGCACTGTAGCATCCTCCTTTATCTCGCTTAAGGTTGTTATGACTCCTTCTATCTCCTTATTGACCATTTTGAGATTATTCATTCTTTGATTTTTTTCAGAACTTCTGCTTGCAGCTTTTCTGCCTTTTCCCGAATCTGATTTTCCTGCCTCTCCAAGGTTTTCAGGCGCAAATCCAAGACCTCTTTCTTCGATTTCAAATCTGCCTTCAGGTCTTCCCTGTTTGAAGCGACCATTATGTTGCCTACAATTTTATACGCTTCGCTGCTTTTTTCCAATTCGCCCAAGGCGGACTCTATCTCAACCAACTGCATCTGAAACTGCTGCTTTTGCGCTAGTATGTTCTGCAAGCCCTGCTCAAAAAGCTGCAATTGATTGATTTTTTGCTCGGTTTCTTTAGTGACTTCAGCCATTTTTCCAAAGCAATTGTTTTTTATAAATTGCCAATAAGATTATTTATTGAATTCTATCGCAGATTAAAAATCCTGTTAAAGTCATCTTGACTTTACTTTTGTTGCGACACTCCTTGGCTTGAAAAGCATTTTAGAGCCGCAATAAGGGCACCTTACCCTTTTCCTCAAATAATCCTGAGAAACTTTTTTATTGCAATTGAAACATTTGTATTCCGCCATTTTACGCAACCGCTTCCCCTTTTTCAGCCTCAGCTTCCTCTTTTGCCGCTATTTTTTCCCTTACTGAATAGGCCTTTCCTGCAAACTTCGCATCGCATTTTTTGCAATGCCAGATTCCAACAGCTATCCTTCTGACTTGGATTGCATTGCAATAGGGGCACTTATGCCTTTTCCTTTGCTCTTTTTCAACTACAGCAAACCTTTCCTTAAGCGTTCTGCCGTATCTTGCCCCAAATCTCTTTGCAGAACCTAATTTTTTTCTTACTACCATTTTAGCATGAAATGGGGCTGCCCGGATTTTCGCAGCCCTCAAGTATAAATGAATAGGCTATTTGAACCGGGGTCGTCTGGTTTCTTGCTTTGACCCAAACCAGAAAGGCTAGCCAAGTTACCCCACAGCCCCTAAATGCCTTAAAAGGAATTTTTGGCGCCTTTTTAAATGTTTTGTTTGGAATAACGCGCCAAAGGAAATCTTTATAAAGAAATTTGATTCTGGTATAAAATATGCCCAAGAAGAATACAGTGAAATGTGCATAGCTTGTTTCTAGTTTTTATTATTCACGGTCCTATAAAACCGCTTACCTAAAATGTCACTAACCGAAAAGCAAAAACACGAACTGAAGAAATTTGTTAAGGAGCTTGAGCTGTATAGGGGCAAGCATACAGAACTGGTTTCAGTCTATGTTCCGCAGGATTACGAGATGATAAAGATAATACAGCACCTTGAGCAGGAAAAAGGCACCGCAACAAACATAAAATCCGCTGCGACAAGGAAAAATGTCATTGATGCGCTGGAAAGAATGGTGCAGCATTTAAGGCTGTTTAAGAGGACGCCTGAAAACGGCCTTGCCGTTTTTTCAGGAAATGTCGCCGAAAGGGAGGGGAAACAGGACTTCAAAGTTTGGAGCATAGAGCCGCCGCTGCCGCTAAAGACGAGGATTTACAGGTGCGACAAGGAGTTCGTGCTTGAGCTGCTGAGGGATATGCTGGAAACAAAAGAAGTTTACGGCCTTGTTGTCGTAGACAGGAGGGATGCCAACATTGCCCTGCTGAAAGGAAAAACAATTGTCCCTTTGCTGAAAACCCACTCAGAGGTGCCCGGCAAGACAAAGGCAGGAGGCCAAAGCGCTGCAAGATTTGAAAGGCTCAGGGAAGGGGCTAAAATCGAGCATTTCAAGAAAGTTGCAGAATACATGAAAGAGCAGTTCCTTGGCAATCAAAATCTGAAAGGGATTATCATTGGGGGGCCTGGCCCGACAAAGTACGATTTTATCGACACGGGGTACATACCCACAGAAGTAAAAAACAAAATAATCGCGATTAAGGACTTGGGCTATACTGGCGACTTCGGAATACAGGAGCTTGTGGACAAAAGCGAGGATGTTCTGGCGCAGGAAGAGCTTATGGATGAAAAGAGGGTTATGGGCAGGTTCTTTGACACTTTGGCCAAAAATCCTGGAATTGCCAGCTATGGAGAAAAAGATGTGATGAAAAATCTTAAGCTGGGGGCTGTGGATACTTTGCTTTTGTCCGAAACCCTTGAGGATGAAAAAATCGAGGAGTTTGAGAAAGAAGCCAGTTTAGTCGGGACAGATGTCAAGATAATCTCGGTAGAAACGAGGGAAGGGGCGCAATTAAAGGATCTTGGGAAGGTTGCGGCAATTTTAAGGTACGAATCAAGGTAAAATGAACATAGCTGAAAAGGCCTTTTTGGAGATATTCCCGGAAAAAAACATCGAGGACTATGATTTTGAGATAAAATACAACAATAAATTCAACGACTATAATGCGAATGTAAAGTACTTCAGGAATAACTTCCAGTTTAATTTGAGCAAAAAGTGGAAGAACGTAAGTGAGGAGATCCAATCCGGGCTGATACAGGAATTGCTGTTGAAAATATTCAGATTAAAAAAGAAAACGACAAATATTGATTTGTACAACCTGTTCATGAAGAATGTGCATATTTCAGTGCCAAAAACAAAAACTGATGCCATTCTGGAAGAGTCTTTCAACAAGGTGAATGAAAAATATTTTTTCGGCTTATTAGAAAGGCCAAATCTTGTCTGGGGAAATTTTTCCCTGAGAAAGCTGGGGCATTACGAATACGGATCTGACACAATAAGCATAAGCAGGGTTTTCAGGAATTCTGACATGGACATTCTGGATTATGTGATGTACCACGAGATGCTGCACAAGAAGCATAAATTCAACAGCAAAGGCATGAGAAATTTCCACCATACGAAAGAATTCAAATCAAGCGAGAAAAAATTTGAAAACAGCAGTTTAATGGAAGAAAAAATTTCCAGGCTGGTAAGAAAGGAGAGCGCAAGAAATCCGCTTAAAAGGAGCATATTCGGGCTTAATTTTTAAAAAAGTTTAAAGCAAGTTTTTAAGTACCCATTCTTATTATCTCCATTTTATTATCAAAAAAATAAAATCGTGGATGGAATTTAAAGAACGCACTTTCTGGAAGACTAATGCCATCCACCAGCCCGTTAATATTTTGCATTAAAGTGCAAATATATGCTCTATAAGATAATGAATGCACAGGGGGGTTGGGAGCATAACGGCGGAATAAAGAGCAAACATTAATCTATTCCCCATGATTTTATTTTTATTATTTTCCCACGAAAATCTAAGATTTTAGGGGCACCAAAAACCCCTTTGAAACTTTCCAGTGAATTAAAAATTCAATAAAAAAATAAAAATTGAAACAAAAATCAAAAATAAATATCCTATGGTATAATCCCATACCTTGTGTTTACCAGCCCCCAGTCAATGAACAACAAAACCAAAGCCAGAAGCATAAAAGGCACTGTCAAATTGACAGAAAGCTTTTTCCTTGTGCTTGAAACAATCTCCAGATAGGATTTTTGCAGTGTTTCCCTGTCAGATGCCTTGTAATAATTGCCGTCTGCTGACGATGCAATCCTTTTAAGCTCTTCCTCATCCAGCTTCAGGATAACATCAGCTTCAGGAATAAGGCCGCCTTCTTCGGTGCCTATGCCTATTGTGTGCACTATGACATGGTTTGAGTTTACATATTCCAATGCCTGCTCCATAGGAACTCCGACATTGCTCCTGCCGTCTGTGAGCAAAATTACAATCTTTGCCCTTTCCTCTGCAATCAGCAAATTTGATGATGTTATGATTGCCTCTCCCAGGTCAGTGCCGCCTATCGGCTTTACAGCTATCCTGTCCAAAGCATCTTTGACCTTGGAAAAATCCTCGGTAGGGGCCTGCTCGACAAAGCTTGTGCCTGCAAATGAAACAACGCCCACTTTTGCCCTTGAGGAAATTGAGTCAACGAAGTCTTTTGCGGTTTCCACAGCAGCGTTTAGCCTGCTTGGCAGAAAGTCGCCTGCAAGCATCGAGCTTGAAGCATCTATCGCCAAAACAAAATCAAAGTCGCTGCTCCTGCCAAAATACCAGAATGTTGTTCCGGAAATTGCCAATATCAAAAATGACAGGGTAGCTATCCTTATCCCAAGCAAAATATAGTTTTTCGGGATAAAAGGCCTTTTCGCGACCCTTTCGAGCGCAGCAAAATTTCCAAACTCCAGCGCCCTTCTTTTAATGAGCTTCAGCCCGATAAGATGAACAATAGCGAGCGCCGGTATGCTGAGGAAAAACCACAGGTAAATCGGGTTTCCAAATGTTATTTCAGCCATTTTTACCTTAGCCTTAATTCGCGCATTTTGAAGAATTTAGTCAGGGGCTCAAGAAAAGGCACATCCGTTGTCAGCTCGAGAAAATCCGAATTGTTTTTTACAAAGGCGTCCTTTATTTTTCTTTCCTCTTCCTTGACGTACTTTGCAAACCTTTCCCTGATCAAGTTCGGCTCTATCAGCATCGCATTGTTGGAAAAGGGGTCTGAAACAATCACCCTGCCGCTGATTTTGGGCAATGCCCTGTCTGTAGGATCCCTTATCATTACCCCTATAATCCCGAATTTTCTTGCGGCTATCTGAAGGTACTGCTCCCAGTTATTGCTCGTTATGAAATCCGAAACTATCATGACCAGTGTGCCTGCGCTTAGCGATCCAATCAAAAATTTCAATGCCTCGCCTAAGTCAAACTTTCCTCCGTAAAGGGATATGTCCACAATTGTTTCAGATAATATATAAAACTGCTTCGTTCCCCTGTCAGGCAATACGCTTTTCATGGGCCTGTCAGTAAACAATGCAAATCCGACATTGTCGCCTGACTCAAGGATAGCCCTGGACAGGGAAGCTACAATCTCGGCAGCGTACTCGCTTTTCAGTTTCGGCGTTGAGCTGAGAAGCATGCTCGAGCTGGCATCTACAAGAAAAAACACGTTCAAATTCCTCTCTTCCTCAAATTCCTTGATAAGTGTTTTCTTTGACCTTACCGTGGCTTTCCAGTCTATCGAGGCAGCATCATCATCAGGAGTGTACTGCCTGTAGTCCCTGAATTCAAGGCCTTTGCCGCGAAAAACACTTCTGTAGCTGCCGATGAATTTTGTGTTCACAAGGCTGCTTGTCAATACCCTCAGGTTCTTTGTCGCGGTTGCAAGGTCAACTTTCAGCCTTTTCATGGAATTTTTACCTTTGAAATTATCTCTTTTACAATATCATCCTTGCTTATGCCCTCTGCCTCTCCGCGGTAGTTTAATATCAGCCTGTGCCTCAGGACATCCAAGGCTACATTTTTTACATTCTGCGGCTTTATATGCATTTCCCCTCTAAGCAAAGCATCAGCTTTTGCTCCAATAAACAGGCTTATTCCCGCTCTTGGCGAAGATCCCCACTGTATGAACTTTCCCAGCTTTATGCTGTATTTTTCAGGGTTTCTTGTTGCATTTACCAAGTCCACAATATAATCCTTTATCCTGTCTTTATGCCCTATCTCTTTTGTTGTTTTTTGCATTTCCATAATCCTCTGCGGGCTTATTGCAGGCTTAACCCCAAAATCCTCAAAATTTTGCATTGATATGTTGTATTCAATTATCTTCCTTTCATCTTCCTTGCTTGGATACCCTATTAAAAGCTTGAACAAAAACCTGTCAATCTGGGCCTCTGGCAAGGGATATGTTCCCAAAGATTCAATTGGGTTTTGAGTTGCAAGGACAAAAAAAGGCTGATCCAAGGGAAAAGTCTCTTTCCCTATAGTGACTTGCTTTTCCTGCATTGCCTCAAGCAGCGCGCTCTGCACTTTTGGCGGCGCCCTGTTTATCTCATCGCCCAGAATAAAATTGCTGAAAATCGGGCCTTTAATGACAAAAAATCCTTTCTGCTCCTCATAAGAAGTTACGCCTATTATATCAGTCGGCAGAAGGTCGGCTGTAAATTGTATCCTTTTGAAGCCGCATCCTGTAGAGGCTGACAGCGCCCTTATTACAAGCGTTTTTGCTATTCCCGGAACACCCTCGATCAGGACATGGCCGTTGGCAACCAAAGCCCTGAGCAGGCCGTCAATGACACTTTCCTGCCCGACGACAATTTTAGCTATCTCCTTCCTTACCTTGTTTAAGTCTTCCCTGCATTTCTGGACTGATGCCTTATCTGCCATAAACTGCACCTCTTTTTTGATTATTGCGGAATTACTCGACTAAAGGAGTTCTTCCGCCAAATGTTGCCTGGAATTTCTTGTTTTTGTACTCAAGTGTAAAAACATCATTGTTGCATTCCGTAGCCCTCATCTTGACTACTGAAATTTCCCTTGTAACCTTCCTGTACCTTTTTGTAAGCTGCAGGTAGATTATGCCGTCAGCAAGGAAATCCTCCACCTCATACTCGCTGTATTTGCTCTGGTCTATGGGCATTTCAGATACAAGGAAAGATGTCAATCCGAGATCCCTTAAAAACTCGAAAATATGAAATATCTTTGTTCTGGGCTTGTCAAAGCTTGACAGCACATAGAGGGCTGATAAGGAATCCAGGACAAATAAGTCGCATTTTGAGCTTGTGCTTATCTTTTTTATTATGTTTTTCATTGCATTCAGCCAGTCACCGCTTGGCCCGAATTTTGTATCCGCAAGCTTTTTCCTTATGGCGCCCAGGTCGGAAATCACCAAAGTCCCTTTTGAGGACTTCACTTTTTTTGCAACCTCGTCAATTTTTGAAATTTCCTCCAAGACCTGCACATTCACCTTGGACAGGTCAAATTCCATGTTCTCCATCTGCTTCAGCAGGGAAGCATGCGATTGCTCCAGAGTAAGGTATATGCCCGTTTTTCCCTCAAGCACTTCATTGTATATTATGTTGAATGCAACAGAAGACTTCATGGTTCCTGCGCTTCCGCATACCAAAACCAGGTGCCCTTCAGGAATTCCCCCCTGCAGATTTTCATCAAGCCCCTTTATGTAAGTTTTAATCTTGCCGTTTTTTTCCGCCATTTTAACACCTCTACTTTAAAATAAAGCTGCTTATTTTCCCGGTATCTGTTCCTGTTATTATATTTTTTTCTTTATTTGCCATGCATGCTATCCCTACCACCATGCCGTCTGTCTTATAAGACCAGAGCTTTTTTCCGTAAAATACCCCGGGCTGGCTTGTCATTGGCTCGTCATAATAGCCGCTTTGCTGAGTTATCGAGGAAATGCCGGGCATGTAATTCAGCAAAAATGTCCCTTCAGCATCGAGTATGTACAGTGACCGGTCATAGGAGCCTGCCACTATTTCAAGCTTTCCGTCGTTGTCTATGTCAACAGCCAGCGGCGAGGCAACAACCCAAAAATCAGTTTCATAATTCCATATCCTGTCTCCTGAGCATGATAATGCATAGATATTGTCGTCGCAGCAGCCAAAAATAATCTCAAGCTTTTTGTCGTTGTTGATGTCAGCCAGGCTTGCCTCGGAGAAAATGTTGCCTTCTGTCTTGTATTTCCACTTAAGCTTGCCATTGGCATTTAGGGCGTAAATATTGCTGTCAAAGCTGCCTATGACAATGTAATCCTCGCCGTCATTGTATAGTTTTCCTGTTGAGGCAGCGGCTGTTATCTTGCCATCAGTTTTGAACTGCCAAAGCGCCTTTCCTTTCCCGTCAACGGAATAGATAATCCCGTCGTTGGAGCCGAAAATTATTTGAGACTGCTTTTTGCCCCTGAGCAGGCTCGGTCTCGCCTCAATGCCGGAATTGGCCTTGAATTTCCATAGGAGCTTCCCTTTTGAATTCAGTGCGTATAAATTCCCGTCATTTGAGCCGAAAACTATCTTCATTTTTTTGTCATTGTTGATGTCTTCAATCATGGCGCTTGATCTGACAGAATCCTGGGCTTTGTAGCTCCACAATAATTTTCCTGAGAGGTCAAGCGCATACACCTTTCCGGTGTCAGTGCCAAAAATTATCTCGTCTTTCCCGTCATTATTTATGTCCGCAATGGCAGGAGTTGTGTATATATTCCTTGCAGTATTTTCTTCTGCGAAGAAAAGCTCCTCCTCCGTCAGCTTTTCCTCCGGATTATATACAAATTTCACTTCGGCATTTTCACTCAAAACGTACAATTTGCCGTTTTTTGTCGTGAACACTGCTATGTTCTTTCCGCCAGCTATCGCGGAAGTAAGCGAGGTTATTGCGCCATCAGCGGAAAAATCCCATCTTTTCTCAAGCCTTCTGGCCCTTTTGCCGCCAACAGTTGAGGCTATGCCTCTGAAGAAGTCAATGATGATGCTTTTCCTTTCGGCTGCCCTGCCAGCCTCAGGCTCAATCTGCTCCAAAACCCCTTTTTCCATTTTAATATGCTGCAAAAAAGCGCTATTAATGCCCAAATTAGCAAAAACGTATTTAATATTTTCGATTTCTTGCATGAAAGGGCTGTTTAATCTGAAAAAAACAACTGGAATTTAAGAAACAATAATGTTTAAATAGTATCTTTCTAAGTGGAATTTTGATGTTAAGGCAGAATATGCAGGCTGGCCTTTTGCCGGAGAAGTATATTATTGGAGTTACCTATAAAGATATCCGCCTAAAAACTGTTGCCAAAAGGGAAGAAGCATCGGTTGCAACAAGGCTTAGAATCTGTCTGGAAAGAATAATAAAAATAGGCGTTCATGGCGGATTTTCTTCGGATTTGGAATCTTTAACAAAACTTTCCAAAAAACTTTTAGAAGATTATATCATCGAAGTTCAAAGGATAATAGGGCTTGTGGAGTATGCTATACAGAAAAGCGGCGCAGAGCATTTGAAGTTAGTAAGAAAGATAGACTCTTTGCTTAATTTTATTCTTCAGACAGAAGTCCAGGTCCTGCGTCTGGAAGGCAAATACCCTTTCGACATAAAAAAATCGGGGCAAGGAGAGGCTTTAAGGAACTCTGTCAAGGATTTTGACGGGCTTTGCGGCGAAATAAAAGAGACTCTGAAAGGGCTAGCCCGCGATATTGGGAAGGAGCAAAGCAGCGAAAAAAGAGAGGCTAGGGGAGCATTGCCCTTCAAGCCCCTTAGGCTGTACCTTTTCTCAAAGCAGAGCGATGAATTAAGGAATGCAGCAAGGGAGGGGATTTACATCCTCAATGAAGATGGCTTTATGGCTCATTTGGGGAGACTGATGCAGTCTTTTTCCAGGGAGAAAGAAATAATTGAATTGTCCATTGAAAACTTTTACAGGGAAAAATGGGGGCATGTGCAGGGTTCAATCTATGACATACCTAAATGGGCATTGCGGGAAAAAGAGTTAGAGCAAAGGTACAATGAGCTCTTATTGCTGGTATACAGGTTTGTTTATGACGTGAAAAATCTGCTTGATTTTTATAAGAGGCATTTTCATTCTGTCACAAACCTTGAAATTGACTTGAACATAGAAGAAGCGGAAATGCTTCGTGAGATGGAAAGCATTTCAAGATTATTGGATAAGCTGCCTAAAAATATGGACGTATTTTTCACACAGGCAAAGGCAAGATTGTTTGATTTGGAAAAGAGGATAAGGGTTTTTGCGCAATATGAATACTGGAGAGAAACTTATTTTGACAAGACTATTGCAGGAGAGTATGTCAAGTCAAGGATGCTTGGAATAGAAAAAAGGGAGTATAGCGATGTGGTTGGAAAAGTAGGGCCAATACACAGATTCAGGCTGAACATCCAGGGCGCCAGAGGAACAATTGCAGGGGACGTTTACCTTAAAGACCCATCAAGGATTCCAGACAAAGGGGTTATTATAGCAACTTCGCTTACTTCTTACAGAAAGCTTCATTCCAATCTCGCCGATTCTATAGCCAATGACAATTACCTGGTTTATATTTTTGATTTGCCTTCTCATGGAGAATCTAGGGGAGGATTTGGCTATGCCGAGATATCAGAAAATATACTCCGCATAGCTTCGTATTTAAAGCAAAGATTCGGGCTTAAAAGCATCTGCACATTGGGCCATAGCACTGGAGGAACAGCAGCTATCTTTTCCATCATGCATTATGACTTGGAGGTTGATTTAGCTTTGAAAAAAGTTGAAAAGCAGATAGAGGCGTTGCTGTTGCAATTCCCGAAAAAGGGAAATTTAGACCAAGGATTTATTGAGAGGTTGAGGAAAGAGGAATTAGCCTTAAAAGAGGAATTAAAGGCTGTAATCATAAGATCTTACAATAAATGGCCGGAGCACATAGATGTCATAGGAATGCTGAACCCAATGCTATACTCATTTTACCAGCGTGCAGGCATTTCAAAAAATCTCCTGACTAAAATCCTTTCAAGCCCAATAGGCCCAATTTTTTTTAAAACGAGTATTGAGAGGGTAAAGATTTTTGAAGATGCTACAATGAGGCACCATGAGGCGTTTAAAAGGCTGCTCAGGATGAAAAAAAAATCGGATCCGGAAAGATACTCGGAATTAAAAAGGCTAAAGCCTGTGCTTGTGAAGGGCATCAGCGCTTTTGACAAAGACCTTTTTTTTGAGGAATTTATAAATGGGATAACAGTTCTCGATTACTTAAGAATGGTTAGGAGGTATTATCCTGAAGCTTTGAGGCGCATTTATTCAATACCTAAGTTGTTTCTCTACTCAGAAGATGATGAGGTAACCCTCTATAGAAAAAACATCGGGCTTTACACCCAGGTGCCGAAGGAATTCTCAAGCAGTGAAATTATTAATCTAAGCGGCGTATTGCACAGCCTGAATTACCGTGGCCAAGTAATGTACGAAAATGTTCCTATTGATAATACCGTCCTGAATTATCTGCATTACCACCTAAAATTCCATTTATGAGCAATTGAAACCTGTCTAGCAATTTACATATGCTTCAGGGCTTTTTCAATCATGGGCATAACAGCCTCTGCCTCGTCTTTGAACATCCTGCCGAGCTTTGCAAAGCTCCATTGGCCGTCCTGGCTCATGTTTTCCCTGGAAATCTGGAGCTTTTTCTCCCCGTCATTATAGCTGTAAACGCCCACTTTGATTCTTGTTGTCTCAAAGCTTGCAGTTTCGGAAAATAATTCCCTGTCAAGATTTTTGTCAAATGCCATTTTATTGCCAAAAGCCTAGAATTGCACCTGTTTTTTAAATGTTTGTATTAATACACTAATGCCTAAATTAAAAAAGTTTAAATACAAACTATCAAGCTAAATAGCCAATGGCCAAGCTTTCCGGGAAAACAAAAAAAAGTTTAAGCTCCAAAATGCCATTGAGGCAGATAAACAGGGAGCCGGAAAAAGCAAATAGCCAGGAAAATGCAGATGACGCGATAGGCAAGGCCATTGCAATTGCTTCCGCCAAAAAGCCAGATAAGAAATTCTTGCCGGTATCAAAGGAAATTTTTGACAGGATAGGCTATGGTTTCGGAAGCCAGCAGTTTGTCAGCATACTTTTTTTTCTTACAGGCGCGTCGTTTTTCGTTATAGGCGCAATAAACGGAGCCAGGGTTGTTTTAAGCACATTGGTTTCATTGCTTTTGCAGCAGTATGCAAAAATCAAGAGTGTGAGGAGGATTGTCAGCGCATCAGGAATAATATTTGGATTCAGCTTTTTGCTGATAAGCACAGCTGTGTTTTTGCATTCGGTTGCACTGTTCTCATTGGCTGTTTTGCTCGGCGGCGCAAGCATAGTCCCTTACAGCGACCTTTACCAGAAGCTTGTAAGGGAAAAGGACAAAACCTATCTGAGGAGGATAGTGAATTACGGGCTGATAATAACTGCCATAAGCCTTTTTGTATCGGCTTTCCTGATGGATTTTTTCCCAATTACCGGAGTTCCTGTCGAATTTAGCATATTCGGAAAATTATTCTCCTTTAGGGTTTACGGCTACCTTATTGCATTCGAGGCAACAGCGCTTTCCTTTATACTTTCAGGCTATATCCTGTCCTTTATTGATGTTAAGGATGAATCAGAAGGCAGCAGCGCTTTCAAGTCTTTCAGGGAATCATGGAGTCAATTAAGGCAGAAAATGCCGTATTTTCTGGGAAACAGGGCCATTTTAATTCTTGTTATTGCCGGCGCCTTAACAAGCTTAAGCCAGACAATAGGGAATTCCTATTACGGGATTTTTGTTTATGACCATTTCATAAACAAGGGATTTGGAGGCTTTCTTAATGTCGCTGTGGTTTTTTTAATCGCTGTTTTCAGCTCAATTTTTGGCTCGCTGGTGTCCAAGATAGATTCAAAGGCATATGGAAAATTCCCCACATTGGCTTTTGGCACATTGCTTATGGCTGTAATGCCCCTGTCTTATTATTACAAGCCGAATTTAATATTGGTCGCTATGGGCACCATGTCGGGCATAATAGGCGCTGCCATTGTCGGAGTTGCCAATGGATTATTGGCATTGGAATTGGTAAGCGAGAGTGAAAGAGGCTTTTATTTCTCATTCTACAGCTTCTTTGTCATTATAGCCTATCTTGTATTTGCCCCAATGCTTTCCTATTTTGCCCAGATATTCGGATTGAGCAGCCTGTTCCTGCTGTTGGCGCTGATTCTGGTTATGGTTACTTTGCTTTATGTAATAGCAGTAGCCTTACAAAGCCAGCCAGCTTAAGACAGGCGCCAATTTATTTCTCTTTCAGTAAAAAAATCAGAAGGGGGTGGGGAACATAAATAAAACATAAGGAGAGTGATATAAATCTATTCCCCCTTAATTTTATTTTTATTATATCATTATACTAATTAAAAATTCAATAAAAGACAAGTCAAATAAAAATATAAAAAACTGAGGAATTCAGCAATTTTTAATCAGTAATCTTGTTTTATATCAGCATTCTCTTATGCTCTCAATTACCAGCTTTTTGCTGGAGCATGCCGCCTGCCCTTCCTCCTGTTTTATTTTTGGTATTAATTGCGCCTGCTTCAGGGCACCATAAACATTGGGGTCATAGACTATTTTTTTCCTTAAGGGGTATCCTGCGGCAATGGGCTCGGTTACATTCACAACATATACCTCGTTGCCTACAAGCCACACAACCAGCGATTCAATATCAATATTTGCCTTGTTTGTAACGGTAAAATCAACATTTGCTGATGCCTTATCGAAGCAAAACTGGGGGATTTTATTGATTTCATTCAATTCCAATTCTAAATACCTGCAGGAAAGCTCAGCGCCCGTAAGCATCCTTCTTTCCTCGTAAAATGCGCTGCCAAAGCTCATTATTGTAGTGCCGATTGAAACTGCGACTGAAATAAGAAGCAATGTTGCTATCAGCGGACTCATTCCCTTTTTATGAAACCCCATATTCTGACTTTAAACAACCTTGTATTTATAATTTTTGCTTGCATTCATGTTCTCTAAAAAGCAAACATTTAAATATTACTACTACTTTATAGTAATAAATATAGAATATATTGGGGGTGGCTTAATTGAAAGCTAAGCATAAGGCAGTAATAATGTTGGCCATTGTTTTTGTATTTGGATGGCTTTTAAATGACATCTATACCCATTACTTTGCAGGGCTTTACCTCAGGCCAGTGCAAAATGAAAATTTCGGCAAATATTTTCTGGTTAATGTAATTGGCCAGGAGCCTGTTGAGAGGGCTTCGCCTGCCGATATCATTAAAGAGCGCCAGATTAATGTTGAGGACAGCCAGGTTATCATCAATGTAAAAAATGCCAAGCTTGCCTCTTTTGCCGATACAAATTCCATGGACCCGGTCCTTGACGAAACGGCAAATGCAATAAGCGTAGCGCCGGAAACAGAAGACAGCATCAAAATAGGCGACATAGTTTCTTATTACTCCAAAGAAAAAAAGGCAATACTTGTCCATAGGGTTATTAGCACGGGCTATGATAGCAATGGCAAGTACTTTATTTTGAAAGGCGACAACAATACAGAAGCAGACCCAGAAAAAGTGAGGTTTTCGCAAGTAAGAAGGGTAATTGTTATGATTATTTATTGATTTTTATTTATAGCAAATCACACTAATATTCGTAACTTTTCGTTGTGATTTGCTTATTAGGAAATAATAAATGTATACGAAAATTAAAGTTATTTCCTATAATAATACAATATTTTTATATATATGTGTAATTCTTAGTATCTTGATGGCATTATTGGAAGAGCAAAATAGCCGGGAAATTTTGAGGGCAGCAGTGCTGAAAAAGCTCAGCTCCACGAAGAAAAAGAAATTCAGCGAGAAGTCTGTTGATGATTTGGGCTGGACATTCAGGGTTTTTCTTATTAAATTCCTGAATCTCAATTACGAATTTACACATGAAGAGCTGTTAAGCGAGATTGCCCGGGTGAGGATAAAAAAAGATTTGAGGAACAGGGTGCTGGCGCTTTCAGGCTTGCTGGAGGAGATGAAATACGGCAGCAGGGATGCGGCAAAAGAGGACTTTGAATGGATGGTGAATGAAGCGGAAAGGGTAATCAACCTGGCAATAATTGGCAGGGAATTCCAGGATGAAGCAAGGCAACCTTCGCCCGCAGAAGCGGCGCAGCTTCAAAAGCAAAAGGAAAGCATAATCCGGAAATTGGGCGGTTTTTTAAAGGTAATCTCCCAAGGCAAAAAGCCTGAATCGGCAAAAAAGCAAGAATTAAAAAAGGGAGAAGCTCAAATCAAGCTGAAAAGCATTAAATCAGAAGCGGATAAAATCCTGACCAGCAGGATGGATCAATGGAAATCCATGGGCTACGATACTGCAGTTTTGGAAAAGATTTATATACAGGAATCAGAACAGAAGCAAAAAGAATAAAAACAAAATATTCCTTTATTGTTTAAAAAGAGGTGTTAGTTTGGCTGACAATATAGATTCTGTAAAAAGAGCTTTCGAAATTTTTGGCAAGGGGGTTGAGCGCTTAGAAGAGCTGAACAAAATATTGAAAAGCCTTAATACAAAAGGTTTTGAGCAAGAAGCGAAGGAAATTGAAGCTGATATCCATAATGTTGCAGCCATTCCAAGGATTGAAAAGAAGCTGGAAGCCCTGAAGGAGAAAATTAACGGCAAATATCCCGGAAAGTCAAAGTCCGATAACGGAAATGGGGCAAAGATTTCTAAAATAAGGGAAAATGTTCCTGAACTGAAGCAGGATAAGGGCATGAAGCATAATGTCCTAGTAAAGCCATTGTCATCTGCCGAGCTTCATAACCTGTATGAAATCCCTAAGATAGGGAAATCCCTTGAAGAGCTGAAATTAGCTTTGAGTTCTGTAAAAGCGCCGAACAGGGTTGCTGCGATTCCCCCTTCAATAAAGAAAGGCATTGAGGAAATCCCGAAAATTGAGGCAGCACTAGAAAAATTAAGGCAGGCTATAGAGGCAAAGGGCAAAAAAATCCCTTCAGGGGAAGTTGACAGGGAGTTAAGCAATCTTGTCGGTGAAAACCTTGGCGAATTTATCCACCTGCTTAAATTCGGGCTTTCCAGAAAATTAAGAAAAAAAGAGGAAGAGCTGGAAAAAGAATTCAGGCTTAGGGAAGAAAAGGCGAAAAATGAGCTTAATCTGGAAAGGGAGAAATTAAGGCAGAGCCTCGGGCGATTGCAAAAAAAGCTCGAAAAGGATTTTGATGAAAAATTCCAGAGAGAAGTCAGGAAAAAATTGGCATCGGAAGTGAAGAAAAAATTAAATAAGCTTTTGGACGAAAGGCTTGGATCCAGAAAAAGGGAATTGGAAACTAATTTCATGGATAAGCTGAAGGAAAAGGAAAAAACATTGAAAGCGACGCTTGAAAAGGAATTAAAGGTAGTCAACCAGCAAAGGCAGATTCTGGAAGCCAGGGGCAAAAGGCTTGAGGCTTATTACCTCAGTAAATTCAAGGTAAAGGAAAGTTCGCTCAGAAAAAATATGGAAGAGGAATTAAACAAAAGGATAAGCATTGGCGTGGCGGAAAAATTAAGGTATGAAAGGCTGAAGTTGAGGGAGCGCTTAGCCAAACTGCTGGCGAAAAAAGTGAAAATCGAAATAGAAAAGGTAAGGAAAAAGCTGAAAGTCGAGATAAGCGCAGCCTACAGGCATAAAATGGAATTGCTTGAAGAAAATTTGAGGAAAGAGTATAAGGAAAAAGCTGATTCCCTGCAAAAGCAATATAGTGATAAGGAACGGGAGATGAAGCAGAAGATAAGCCTTAAGTTTAAGGAGCTCATAACATAATATTCTCAGATAAAAAACAAGCTCAAATAACTTTTAGGAATATTTTTGTCGTCTGAAAAAACTAATTAAATAGAAATCAAAAAAATTTATAAAAATTTTCGAGTCTCGGAAAACTTTTAGTTTTTCGAAACAAACAAAAATTTTGTTTAAATTTTTGGGTCTCGAAAATCTTGATTTTCGAAACATTTAAATATAACTGTATATTGCAAAATATATTAAGAAAAATACTAATTCCAATAATACAAAGAAATTTTTGGGGGTCGGATGATGAACAACAAGGAAATTTTCAGTGTTTTTTTTCGTGAGAAGCCGGCAATGATGCTTGTTGAGCTTAAAAATGCAAAAAACGAGATTTATGCTTCTTCACTGGCAAAGCATATTGACTGCACATATTCCCATGTCGTGAAAATCCTGCAGGAGATGGAAAAAGCCGGCCTTGTCAACTTTGAAAAGCAGGGAAGATTAAAGCTGCTTACGCTGACAAAGACTGGCTCCGAAATAGCAGAGAAGATTGACGGGATAAGGGTTTTGCTGTAAATTTTATTCTTATAACCTTATTTTTAAAACATCAAATAGTTACAAAACTTTCTCTTCCATTGCAAATTTCCCAAGAACTTCTTTCGCCTTTTCTATGACTTCTTCTTCCTTTTCGCTTGGAATCTGGGCTCCTGCGGCATTTGCATGACCCCCGGCTTCGCAATTTTCAATGCCGTAAACAATACTGTCAATTACCTGCTTTAAATCAAAATCCTTTTTTCTGCCTGAAATCCTTAATGATACCTTCGTATTCCCGTCCACAAGCCTTGCCATGGACATTATAAAAGTATTCTCTTTAAAGCTGTTTGATTTGGACAAAATAGAGGCTAAAGTCCCTATTATTGTATGCATTACCATATGCTGCGCATTTATTATTACAAAGCCATCTCCCTTAATGACAAATTCATTTTCCTTGTTGCCCTCAAACCACTTTATTGCATTGACAATCTCCTTTTTATAGCTGTCCATGCTATGTATTGCCTTCTCTTTTATTTTTTTGTCGCCCAGGCAGGCGCCGATGCCCAAAGAGGCTTTCCCAAGCCTGCCGCACGCATTCAGCAAAGTTGCAAACTCTCTTGCATCCTTTGTCGGGCTTTCGTGTTCCTCCCCTCTTAGCAGATAAACATTTCCCAAAACATCATCAGGCTTGTCCTCATTCAGCCTTTTCATTATAACTCCCGTAACAAGCTTTTTCATTTCTTCATTGTCCAGGTGCCCTATCTTTTTCCAGCTGCTGCCGTTTTTTGGGTTAATGCCGATGCTGTAAAGAAATTGTATCGATCCGGATTCAGAGCCTGTTACGCCGGGAATGTAAGGATCAGTGCAGTACTCCAGAACGCGGTACAGCGGCTTTGTCTGCGCTCCGAAAAGCCTTAATCCCCTGATTATCTTTATTTTGCCCCCGCTTATTGCCTCATTCAGAATTTCGTTATTCAGTTTTGAAAATCCATTGTTTTCCTGCAAATCCCCTATTGCCCCTATTATTGCTATATGCGCAAATTCCTTTATCTTCTCATCAAGGCAGCTTGCAAATAGATAAACAACGCCCGCTCCGGAGATCTCCAGGCCGCCATCAATGCCAAACTTGTGGGGGTTCGCCATTAAGATGCTCTCTTCTTTCATGTCAACAGCCTCAGGCTCGTGATGGTCCAGGATAAAAACAGTTTTGCCTTTTAGGATTTCTTTTATTGAATTGGCAACGCCGGCTCCTATATCCGTAAAAACCACGGTTTTGTACGGCTCTTTGGCAACTTCCGTTAAGACTTCCTTGTTAAGCTGCTGCACTATGGTTATTGAATATTTCCTGTTGTCATTATTGAGGCATTTTATCATCAAAGAAGCTGCGCTTATCCCGTCCGCGTCAAGATGGCTTATCAGCCTTATCGTCTCATTCCTGTCAATTCTGCTGAAAGCTTCAGCAATGCTCTTAACATCTTCCTTAAACAATTCATAAGAATCCATCAACTCACCTAAAAGACAACAAAAAAAGAAAAGAGGTTGTATTTAATTATTTGTTTTCTGGAGTTTATACTTTTTTTGAGTTTGTTCATAATAAATTTACCCCCCAAACCTTCTCTCCCGTTCCTTAAACTCGTCAATGACTTCAATTAAATCCTGCTTCGTGAATTCGGGCCATAATTTGTCAATGAAGAACCATTCAGAATAATAGCTCTGCCAAATCAAAAAATTGCTTACCCTTTTTTCTCCGCCAGGCCTTATCACAATATCTGGCTCGTCCTGCAGGTAAAGGTTTTGGGCAATAAGTTTTTCATCAATATCCCTCTCATTGATTTTTTTATTTTTGATTTTTTTAATTATCTTCTTTATTGAATCGACAATTTCGGCCCTGCCCCCGTAGCCCATTGCAAAATTTACCTTGAAGCCTTTGTTTTGCTTTGTTTTTTCCATGACTTCCTCCATTTCCTTTTGAATGTCTTTTGGAAACAGGCTTAGCCTTCCAATGAAATTAACCTTTAATTTATAGCTCTGCAGCCTTTTATCCCCTTTCAGCCTTTTAATCTGCTTTCTGAACAAATTCATGAGAAAATCAACTTCCTTTTTGCCCCTCTTGAAGTTTTCGCTTGAAAAGCTGTATAGGGTCAGTTCCTTGATTCCAAGATCTTTGCACCATTCAAGCAGCTCTTCAACCTTTTTTGTGCCATAAGCATGGCCCTGCCACGGCTTTAATCCGCTTCTCATGGCATAGCGCCTGTTGCCATCAAGAATTATTGCTATATGCTTTGGGTTTTTGGGCATAGAAATCATGGAAAGAGAATTTAATGTCATTTATATACCTTCCCAAAAATTCCGACAAAAACCTCTTTAGGGACTTCAATGCCTGCTTCAACAAAAGCCTTTGCAAATTCCATGCCCTCATTTTCCATCTCAATGCCAAACTTAAAATTAAAAAGCCTTGCCAAAGTGTAGCTGCAAAGAAAGCCTTCATTCATAGCCAAGCTAACATCTTTTTTGCCTTTTAGTATTTTTTTATTGTCAAAGTCTATGCCGAATTCATCTTTATTGATATGGTGCCTGAAAAGCTCCCATTCAACCAAATCCCTGATAATGCTGCTTTTTTCATTGTTTTTTATATACTCTTCGATATTGTTAATATTTTTAAAATAATGAAAATCACTATTGTTTGCTTTCTCAAAAGAATAAACCTTGCCCAGATACTTTATAACTTTCTGCCTTGGGCCTTTCCCTTTGCCTTTTGCCTTTCTTTTATACCATTTATTCCCGACAAGGTAAAGGTACTTCGCATTATTGATTTTTTTAACTCTCAGGAACGCCATATTTGATTTTAGGCACTATAGATATATAAATATTTTTCTTTTAGATAAGGCTTGAAACCCAGAAATTTTGCCTTTTCAGGCTTTAAGAAAACAGCTACTTTACTTCCTTTTTGAAATCGTCCCTGAATTTTTCATTGATCTTCTTCAGCCTTTGCGTGGCTTTTGCCAAAGTGTCTTTTGGCTCAGCGCCGTCTGTCTCAAGAATCATCTTAGGAGTTCCAACCAAAGGGTGCCTTATTGTAAGTGTAGACACTTTGACATGCTTGTCGTTGTAGAGCTCATTTTTCAGCGCATTTAGAATGCCTTCCTGCACGCCGTTCACTTCAAAAATAATCTTGTTTTTTTTCTCCTCGAGAATTTTGATTTCCATTGCAGAAAAAGGAATCGCTCTTATTTTAAAAATCTTTCCTTTGGATCCTGAAGCAGCTGACATCAACCCTCTTTATCCGACGGGAATGGAATTCGTATGAAGCTTTCAGCGGAAACTTAAAATCCCATACATTAGTGACTGTAAAGTTTTTCTCGTCGACAAACTTAAAAATAAACTTTTTGCCTTCGGATTTGTGGAAACTATAGGCAACATTGCCCGTTTCCATTGCCTTTTCCAGGAAAATTCTGTCCGCATGCCTCACTTTTACCCCGAAAGGCGGGTTTTGTATAACAGTATCTGCCTTTTCATTAAAATCTGCTATATCCAGGCAAAGGAAAACAGCCTTGCCAGCTATTGAAAACTCACTTTTTGCTTTTTCAAGGTTATTTTTCGCTATTTTCAAGGCTTCTTTATCATTATCTACAAAATATACCTTTTTGGAGCCCATGAGTAGGGCACCAATGCCCAAAATGCCGGTCCCGCAGCCTAAGTCAACACTCACTTTTCCCATATCTCCCTTCAGGGCAGCGTTCCACAGCACAAAAGCCCCTATTTCGCTGTCCATGGCATATTGCTCAGCTATCACTTTAGGCCTTTCGAAGCCTTCAAGCCTTGACAATGCTATTGCAAGCCCCGATTTTGAGCTTATTTGTCGCATTTGAACACTCACTTTTTGTAATGTTTTACTTATTTAATATATATTAATACCTACATAATATTTAACATCTTATAGACAACACTCACTTTCTGATAAATATGCTCACTAGCTAACATCAAAAGATCCCTTTTGAGCCTCATATATGCTTTATCTGGCGGAATCTCCTGCCTTATTAATACTTTTCCATCAAAATTCGTGGGCAATTTCTCCATTGGTTTTTTCCAGTTTTTTATTTTTTTCAAATCCAAAAATTTCATTTTCATTTCATTCCCAAAGCAATCCCAAAATTTTTCCCACAATATCCTCTCATTCCCAGATAGTCTCATTTCATTCCCAAATCATTCCCATTTCATTCCCTTATATTTTAATTTTACTATTTAAATGTTCCCAAAATAGTCCCAAAATAGTCCCAAAATAGTCCCAAAAAACGAAATATTTAAATAATTTAGAGTAAACTTTATTGCTATGTTCTGGCTAAAAAAAAGCAATGATAAATTTTCGCAGCTGCACGGCTTATTGGCGAAATCCTTTGCAAATGTGAAAAAAGACACTGTAAACCTTTTCCAATGGATGAACTTTTTATACCAAAAAAGCCTGGAGCAGGAAAATTTGATAAAAAAACTCGAATTGGAGCTGTCTTATGCGCCAAAAAAGCCAGAGGACATAAAGCGCATTGTAGACAGCTATTACTCCTATGAGCATCTTCTAAGCAAAATAAGGGCATTGGATGAAAAAATTGACTCTTTAAGGGAAAGAAAGCCTCGGGAAAAGCTGTTTGAAGTTGGGGAAATTGAGCAAAGGCTTGAAAGGCTTGAACAGCAGAAAAAAGCAGCTGTAAGGGAGAAAATAGTGAAAAGATTGACTAAAAATTCAAAGGAATACATCAAAAGCCTGCTTGTTTCCTATATAAGGAAATATGGCCAGATAGGCGCCTTGCAATTAAAGGATATGGTTGTTATTGAGCAGGGCCTGTGCTCAAAAAGCTCCTTCTACCGGATTTTGGAAGAAATGGAGTTATTGGAGGAGATTGAAGTAGCAAGAAGGGGGAAGGAAAATTTCTATCTTTATAAGGCTGTAAAGCAGTTATAGCATGCTATATTTCTCAAAATATAAAAGTATTTAAGCAACATTTTACCGCCAATTTTCGGGGGTGATTGTAATTTTGAATGAATTTTTCAAGCAGAGGAAGCGCTCTTTCTTCAAGAGGCAGAGAAATGTGGACAAAGAGCTTAAAGGAGCATTTTTAAAAATAAAAAAAGAATTTGAGGAGCATTTGCAGGCAATAAATGAGAATACCAACGAGATACAGTCCAATTATGAATGTTTATGTGAAATTGAGGCAAAAATAGACAAATTGGCAGAAAGGATGGACAAAATACAGCTTTTTTTGCAGTCAAACAGCAGTTTTATTGCAGAAGACCAAAAAGCCTTTGAGATAAAGCCACTAACAAAAACAGAGCAGCAGGTCTTTATGGTCCTATACGCTTTGGAGGATGAAAAAGGCATGGTAAGCTATGCCGACATATCAAGAAAAACAGCCCTTTCTGATGATATTATAAGCAATTACATCACCTCCATGATAGGGAAAGGCATTCCAATTCTGAAAAAATACATCAACAGCAGGCCTTTCTTAAAGCTTGATCAAGAATTCAAAACATTGCAGGCAAAGGAAAATTTGCTGATGATAGATCCTGCACAGAAAGAATTGGTAAACTTTTAACTTAAATCTTTTAATTTTTTCTTAAATCTTTTATTTCTTAAAACTTTTGATTATAGCTTAAATATTTTAGGTTAATCTGTCCTAAAGCTTCTTGCACTTAAGACCTAATGCAAAAATATTTATACTTATTCCAATAAGGTTAACTATGGATTCCGGTAAGGGAACCCATACTGGAATGGTTGAAAGCTTGAAATTTTGAGGTTTTAAGGCTTATGACAGAAAAAGTAGGTGTTTATGTTCGAGTTTCGACAGAGGAGCAGGCAAAAGAAGGCATAAGCATAGATGCGCAGATTGAGAGATGCAGGGCTTTTTGCAAGGCAAGGGGCTGGAAGCTCTTTAAGATTTACACAGATGCCGGCTATTCTGCTGGCACAATGGACAGGCCGGCATTGAAAAACATGGTTGATGATATCAACAATAAAAAATTCACAATCTTATTGGTTTACAAGATTGACCGGTTCTCCAGGAAGCTGAAAGACCTCATATCAATCCTTGAAGAGCTGAAATCAAAAGGTGTTAATTTTACTTCTGTTACTGAGCAGATTGACACAACAACAGCGATGGGAGAGGCCTTCTTCCAAATAATTGGCGTTTTTGCGCAGCTTGAGAGGGGCATGGTAAAGGAAAGGGTGGAAATGGCTTTTGACAAGAAGATTGGCTCTGGAGAGGCTTTAAACAGGGCTCCAATGGGCTATTTTTACAGGAATGGCAAGCTAGTGGTAAATGATGAAGAGGCCATAAAAGTGCGCGAAATCTTCGAAATGTGGGCTTCTGGAGTGCATTACAAGGAGATATCAGAAAAATTTAATATTCCTGTATCAACGCTATATGAAATAATAAAAAATCCTACTTATATAGGCAAAGTGAGGTATAGGGGCAATTTGTATAAAGGCAACCATAAAGGCATTATTCCCGAAGAATTGTTTCAGAAAGTGAATAATAAAGGATAGGTTCTTATAGTTGCTATTAGGCGAACATTTTCTTCAAAAAAGTCCATCAGAAACAATCTTAAACAGAGAAAAGATTTTTAATCATCCATAAGCCCTATGTTGCCTTCTCTCTCGTCTTCAAATTCTTTTTCTCTCCCCCTTCTTGAGTCTACAATGCCTTTTCGTTTTTCTATCTTTTTTACCAGCTTTTCATGCTCTCTGCCATGAGAGTCATAAACCATCCTTAATACTTTTCCATTCTCCCAATCGCATTTTTCTCCTGTTACACTTTTTAAAAAATCAGCATATTCCCTCACAGCATCACTTATGCTCTTGGGCATAGCTGGCAGCCCTTCTTGGAATACATTTACTTTCTCTCTTAAGCCATCCTTTACACCGTTAGGACTAACTTCCATGTCTTTTTTTGGTGTATAGAATCTTTCTACCCCATCCATACTTCCAACAACATCATTTACAAATCCCAAGATTGTGTCAATGTATGTGGGCCCTAAGCTAGGTTCTACTGCCATAAATCGAAGAAAAACAGCCTGTTTTTTAATCTTTACTCTTTGATGCAAACACCCCTCTCGTCAGCAATCTTCCCTGTCAATCTGCATTTGTATCCTTTTGGGCATGAAAAGCCCGCTATGCCGCCGCATTCGCACTGTACCTGGCAAACCTGTATGCACATTTCAGCATCTGTTCCGGCGCAAGGGCTTCCGCATTCATTCCAGTATCCTCCAGAGCCATTACATTGCTGTTTTGTAATGCCTCCAAAGCCCGTTTCTTCCTCACTATCTTTTGGTTTATCCTCATTAGAAGTTTCGCAGCCATAAACCAAAAATAATCCAATTACCAAAATAAAAATCAATTTTTTCATATAAATCAAAATAATTTCCGGCTATAAATTTTTTTTGTTTTAAATTATTAATTCAACCTTGTTGCCCAGGGAAATATTGTTTCTAGACGTGAAGTTTCCATTAACTTCCAGAACATACTTGAACTGGTTTTCAGGCCTGTAGACCCTGCATGGATCTTCTTTGCACGGCTCAGCGTAAATTATGCCCGTAATGTGAAGATTGTCGTCGATAAAAATCACATCTAGGGGTATTAATGTGTTTTTCATCCAGAAGCCGTACATCCCTTTTTTCTCAAAAACAAAAATCATTCCAGAGCTTTCTTCAAGAGATTCACGGAACATCAATCCCTGCTGCATTTCAATTTCGTCGTCGGCAATCTCAACGTTGATTTTTATTTTTTCATTTCCGTTGCTTATAATGGCAGTCCCTGTTTTATCACTTCTTGTGACGATTATAACTAAAATTACCAATAAAAAAAGTGAGAGATAAAGTGCTTTTGATGGAATGCGCATTTCAATAAACTTTTTTGATTTAAATAAAAATTTTTCGGATTTTAATTTTTTTAGTTTTACTTACATATTATTTATAATATTTAGTGGCATTTTATACTTATAAAATATATAAAAATACTTATATAATATATATTATCTAGATTAATCCAAAATTCTTTAATACAGTAAACCTATATAATATTATATCTTAAAAATATGTTTTTATTTAATTATATTAATAATATATTTTTATAAAATAATTATTAGTTAATATCTTTTTAGACATATTTAATAAATCAATATTATTCTAACCTATATTTTTAACTATATCACCTGAACCTTATAATATTTCAATATTGAAAATAATAATATAGAATTTAAAAAGTGAGAGTTCATATATTCATAATGCTAGATAAGAGCTTTAACTGGAGTAAAAATCATAAAAAACTTCATTAGGCACTATATAATTGTATATATTTTTTTACTTTGCAAGCCCTGAAACATCAAAATTTTGGTGTTTTAGCTTTTTTGCAATATAAACTACCTAAGCTACAATAAGAATAAACTGCCTAAATCAAGTAATCTTTCACCTTTTTCTACAGATAAATATTTATTGTTAAGCATTTTAACCTAAAATATGGCTTATTTCAGGACTTACAGCATTGATGACATAGTAAGCTATGCAAAGCCTGCTTATTCGAGGAATTTGGGATACTTTGCAGCTAAAAGTGAGGATAAGGCAGAAAATACAGAAAAAACACAATATTTTCCTGCTTTTGTTAATTCCAAAGGCGCAGAATACCAAAATAACAGATATGATGAAAATGAGGGCAAAACAACAACTTACTACACTTCATTAAGGCCATTCTTGAAAGAGCAAAGGCCTGAAACAAGGTTTATTTCCGTAACAGAAGATGTGCAATGTTTTATCGACGAGGCTTTTGGATTTGCAGCAAGCCAAAAAATGCCTGAAAATATAATGATAAAGATATGCAGCAAAGATGAATTAAGGCAGATTCATTCGGAATTTGGCTCATGGAGCGACAACATTCAGGGCTTTGCAATAAACGGCAAAAAATCAAAGAAAATTTTTGTGAAAAACAGCCATCTTGATGAGCTAATGCTCACAATAGGCCATGAAATCGGGCATGTTTTCACCCCCTCTTTGAACAATTCCCACGACGAGGAGGCAAAAGCCTTTGCATTTGCGGTAAAATGGGCGGAGGCGATAAGGGAAAACAACATCGGCAATTTAAGCAGCTGCATAAAAGAAAATATTGACTTTCAGCCTGCAAGAAACGGCCTGCATGACATTGCATTTTTGTTTGTTAAAAACCTTTTAAGGAAAAAAGATGCAATGCAGATTCACTGGGATCTGGCAAAAAAATATATTTCGATGTGGAATTTTTATGGTTAGCAAAAAATAAACTCCCTATCTGGATTTAGACATCATTCTTGAGATTGCTTCATTCCTTGCTAATGCCTCTTCCAGAAATTTTTTTGCAGTTCGCAGATTTGGAAGTATTTGTGTAGGATGCGTCTTCCCATCATTAACTTGGTTAACAACAACTGCTAAATACCTCATGCACTGGTATACCCTCTTATATTCTGGAGACTCTTCCTTGAATTCGGTTAATATAAGCTTTAACTCCCTATGCACTTCCGCTAAAAGACTTATAATCGTTAATCTGTTTTCTTGGGTGTACCTTTCTTGCGGATTTTTTATTATAAAGCTGAGAAGTTTCATAGCTTCGGATATTCTGTGAGGGCTCATGTTGCATCTTTGCTAAAACTAATTTATCCTAAAAATATAAATCTTTCTATTATTTCCTGCTTGCTTTTTTCCCGTACAGCTCATTCCTAGGCTCTAATTTGAATGCAGCCTCAAACTCTTTCATTGCCTTCTCCTTTTCTCCCAGAAAATCATATAAAATGCCAAGATTGTAATGCGCATCTGCATAATCCCTGTCGAGCTTTATCGCTTTTTTCAGATTCTCTTCCACTTTTTCAAACTCACCTATTTTCCCATAGGCTGCTGCAATGTCATTATAGGCTTTTGCGTACCTTGGATTTATTTCAGTTGCCCTTTCAAAGCTTTTTATCGCATTTTCAGCATCATCAACCTCAAGGTAAACCAAGCCCAGTTTATCATGGGTCTTGTAATGCAGCGGATTTATCCGCAATGCCTTTTGCATCAATCCTATTGAAATGTTATACTGCTTTTTCTTCGCATAGGCAATACCCAAATTGCTCAAGGCCCTGAAATTATCCGGCATCAGCTCAACTGCCTTTTGGAACTCCAAAAATGCCTTTTCATCATCGCCAAGCTGCTCGTATGTAAACCCCAAATTGTCATGCGCCCTGCTGTTGTAGGGGTTTGTCTCAATTGTTTTTGTCCATAAGCTTAAATTATCCTGCCAGTCATTGTTTCTTATAATGGTTCTTGCAGAATAGAAAGAAAGCAATAAAACAAATAAAATAATTAAGGCATTTTTGAATAATTTTTTATCTTTAATGTTTTTAATCTCGATATTGTAAATTTTAAAAAATAAAAAGGAGATTATCAATGAGAATCCTATTGACGGGACATACAAATAGCGTTCTGCCATGAATACCTGTATGGGCATTATGTTGGAAAAAGGAATTAATGTTATAAAGAGCCAGAATACAGAGAAAAAAACAATATCTTTCCTATAATTTTTAATTGTAAAAATTAAGATTATTGATAAAACAAATAATGAAACTAAAACTCCGGCGTCAAAAAGGCCTTTTGCAACCGGGACTTCCTGAAATAATGTTAAATTTACCGGAAATAAAAGCAAAACAATGTATTTTACATAGACTTTTAGCATTGTAAGCTGTGTTATAAGAAAATTTCCGCCTAAATATGTTTCAATTCTTCCTCTTATCCCAAGAATAAAAAACCTCAAAATCAGATAAAAAAAGGCAGCAGCAAAAAAAGGCAGGTAACTTTTTAATGGATTTTTATTTATAGTATTTTTTAAATTTTTTTTATCAAATTCTTTATTAAATGAAAATTCGTATAAAATAATTATCAGTGGCAAGGTTATTGCCTCTTCAGACGCAAGCAATGCAAGAATAAAGAACAATAAAGAAAAAATAAAATATTTTTTATCATTTTTTTCATTGTTGCTCTTCGAATACAGAATATAAAAATAAAACGACAATAAAAACAAAAAAATTCCCAAAAGGTCAAAGCCTGCAGTCATGTTTGCAACCCTTTCAGCATGAATGGGATTGGCTGCAAATATCAAAGAAGCAACTAAGGCGATATTTCTGTTTTCAATGATTTTTTTAATAATAAAAAACACCAAAACAGAGATTACTGTATGGAAAAATACTGCATTTAAATGGTATCCAAAAGGGTTTTTCTTGAAAATTGAGTAGGCAAAAGTGTAATGCAGGCTCCTTAAAGGCCTATATAAGCCGTCAACATCCTCCTTAAAAAACAGTGGAATGTTTGCAAATGACTTGATATCGTTGTTCTCCAGAATAAAAACATGGTCGTCCCATACAAACTCATTGTCAAAGACGTTCATATAAGAAATTAAAGAAAGGGTTATAATTAATATCACAAAAACAATATTCTTTTTATTCATAATTAATGAAAAAAGAGTGTGTTAAATAAAAACTTTACCCTACAAAACTTTTAGAACTAAATTAAAATCAATATGATGGGCATAATGAATTCTGCCAAATATCAAAGCGTGTAGGAATTTCTAAGTATTACCCTTATCATTAATTAGTGGTCAAAAAAACAAAAATTTATATAGGAATCATCTTGAATGGTTGAAGTAATGATCAATCCGAAACAAGCGGGATTATACGCAGCATTAATTATTGTGAGTGGATGCTCTACTGTTCCGCCTCAAGTCCTATTGACTATTCAAGAACAAAAGAGACTAGCTTGGGCAGATTATTCTATGACTGAGCGGTTTACTCAAAAAGCACAAGATTGTATTAGGAACGGGCCTAATATTACTGTCAATGAACTTGAACCTTCTGAAGTTCTTGGAGGGAAAAAACCAAGTGCCCATTACGACCCTAATACCCAACACAGAAGATTAGATGAAATTATGTTTAGAGAAGGGTCAATTGAAGGTGCTAGTATACATGAAAGTATACACCAAGTAATTGATTGCGGATTAGTTGACCTGCGAAAATTTAAATCCATATATGGAAGAATGGAAAGCGAAAAATACCCTATTAAAAAAGAAGTGGAATCAAGAGTTGCTCATTATAAAGAAGGTTTTTATGATTTAATTGAAGAAAGAGTAGCTTATCTTGGAGAGTTATGGAACCTTATGGGATATAAGGTTTCTCCAGAAATGGAAGAATTTCTAAGTTCTTTCTTAACTCCGGATAAAAAAGGAGAGATTATGCACGGACTAATAGGAAAAGATACAAGAACAGGAAAGCAAGAAACATTTCCAAGGGGATGGAAAAAATAAATTAAAGAATTGTTCAGTTTTTAGTTGTGAAATTAGAATTTTACCCTACATAACTCATCCTTTTCTGCTCGCTCAGCTCCTGGGTTTTTTGGCCTTCTGTCAGCAGGTTTTTCAGCTTTGATTCAAATTTTTCAGCTTGGACAAGCAAAGGCTTGGGATCTACCTTGAGGTCCAAATATTTGTCCAGGACTTCTATGACTTTTGCGGCCGCCTTGCTGTCAGGCATATTTGTCGATGTTTCGGCAAAAATGCAGCTTATCGGCAGTTTTTCAGCCCTGAGCAGAATTGCGCCTGTAACTCCTATTATAATCCCTTCCTTTAAGGGATCTATGCCCATTTTTTTGAATTTTGCAATATTTTTCTCATTGTTTGAGTAATAGAAAACCCTTTCGCCCTTGCTTTCATCGCCGCTCCCAACACCCTCTAAAGATATGACCTCTTTTGCATTAAGGTCTTTTGCAAGGTTTATCAGGGTGTCTGCAATGCCCCATTCATTCCCTGTTGAGGCTGTAATCGCATGCAAAACTATGATATTGTATTTTTTATTGTAGAAAATGCCTAAAGGCTCAACAACCTTGCTCTCGTGTATTGCCACCATGGCGGGCATCTCATTGAAAATAATCTTGCCTATCTGCTCTGTCTGCAGGTGCTCCAGCAGGAATTCGCCCGTAATTGTCCCAACCAGCCCAAAGCCCGGAAAAGCCTCAATTATTATCGGGTTTTTCGGCCTTTTGCTCAGCTTTATCTCCATTAAAACACCTCTTTTGATTTTAATTTGGTATATTTATTTAAATAATTTTTCTTTTTTGGCTCGAAAACAAAAATTTTATAAACGGGTTGAATAATAATTTTGATTGATGTCCATAATGAGAATAAGCTTAGGCAGGTTGAAAAGCCCTTTATCCTATTCAGAGCTGACTAATGTCATCATCAGGGGCATGAAAATAGCCCATGGCAAGCATACCGAGGAACATAAGGAGCTTGTAAGAGGCCAATATGCAGCTTTTTTAAGGTCTATAGAGCAAGAGTTGAACTCATTAGAGAAAGTTGCCGAGAGGGTGCGCGTTTTGGTGGTAAGGCTTGAGGAAAGCCTGAAGTCATTCAGGGCCAATATGAAGCAATACAGGAAAAAAATAAAAAAATATCCTCATGCAGGGCCGTATTTAAGGGTCATAGACGACCTTATAAGAACTGACGCAAGAATCAGAAAAGCGCTTAAGGCAGAGGCAAGGCGTGCGGCAAGAGAAGACAAGAAAATAAGGCGTAATATCTAATTTTAAAATAAAATGCCATTCGGAGCAAGGAAAAATCTTGGACTGCTGCTTGGAGTCCTTATACTTATTGTAGGCTTAATTGCAATGCTGAATAAAATCAAGATTCTGCCTTTTGGAATCCCTTTGTCAATCAATTTTTTGGCATGGATTCTTGCCGCAGGAGGGCTTTATTTGATCATAGAAAGCGTTACAGAAATAGGCGCAAAAAGAAGCATTGCTTTGCTTGTGGCTTTTGCAATTTTAGTGCTTACTTTAATACCCATACTGAATTCGTTAGGCGCAGTGGCTTTTTCAATACCGGGCTTAAGCCTTACATTATACCATATTTTGCTGGTTGTAGAAGGGGCTTTTCTGGTAATTAATGCGTTTGGGACTTAGTTTTTTGATTTAAGAGGCTATTTGTAACCAAATTTTTTGTCATATTCTTTATGATTTAAAACATCAAGAACAAAAGCAACAATTTCTATTTGGCTTTCCCCATTTGTTAAAGTATACAACATTCTCCAAAAACTTGGAAGCTCTACCCTGAAAAGATTTGTAGCTCCATATTTTGTTTTATATTCTCCTGGAATAAGCCTTTTGGCAATTGGCTCCCCGTAATGGATATTTGCTTTAATCAATTCTACTTTTTTGTTAATAGCATTTAAAATTGACTTATCAACCTTTGAATTTGGAGCAACTTCATTAAGGTGTTTATACACTTCCTCCGCTTCTGGAGAAAAAATTACTCTGACTTTTTTCATAATTCAAATCCTTCTTTTATCGCTTTTCTTAATTTTGGGCTTGGGTTATGAATCCATGTAATTCCCTTCATTGTCACTGCTATTTTGTTGCTTTCTTCCAAATATTCGAGAATTATTCTAAGAGTATTATGATTGATTTGTTTAGGAAGCCTTCTTTTGAGTTCAGCAACTGATATTACGCTTTCGTCCATGTTTTTTAGAGTTTCTTCTACCATAAAGACTGTATTTAATGTAGGTGAATGCTCCAGTTTCTTTCTTTCAATTAATTCTGGCATTTTAATCACGAATTATTATTAATTAATAACTATTTAATATTAACTTATATATAAATCTTTTGGTTTTTATTATGATAAAATTCACAATTTTATAATTTTACCCCTGCTAAAATTTATGATTTTTAAGAAATAGTGGGGTTAATATACAGATCTTTCGGTTTTTATTTAGAAGGGATTTTTCTTATAATTAATGCGTTTGGGACTTGATTTACGGGTTTACGGCTTTGGAGTAGAATTTTGACTTATGGAATTTCATTAAGAGTTATCCTTTCTATTCTGAATAATCTAACAAGTCTATTATAAACATCCCTTACCTCATTCATAGATTCTGTAAGCACTATTATTTCTTGAGAAGCAGGAAGAAGTTGAAAATTACTTATGGGCAAGGGTCTAGGCACAGAAGGTAGCCCTCTTACTTGGTTTAACCTTCCCTTTATATTATCTATCATATTTTCTATTCTATTAATCCTTCGATATTCATATACTACTTCTCTAGCAACTTCCATATTTTGTCTGGCTCTCCTGCTGGTAGCCCTTTTAATTGTTTGATGAGCTAATTTATAAATTCTCGTAGCAAACTTTTTTATTTTCTCATCTAGGTCAACCATCTCATCAAGTTTTGTTTCAATATTGGCTATCCTTGCATTAAACTGATTTATTAAGGCATCATTATAGTCGGTAGGTCTTTCTAAAATTGTCCTCAAATTTCCTAGTTCTCTGAAAATGTCCCTCATAACTTTTATCTCTTGCCCAGTCATCTTAATTGTCACTCCTTCTTCGTCTCTTTCTTCTTCTTCACCTTCTCTTTCTTCTTTGCTTACCCCTGATTTGCCTCCTCCAAAAGGCCATATGCTCATGCTGCTCCTTCCACCTTCTCCCTCACCTCCAAAAAAGAAAGCTATAATGCCGGCAACTATTGAGATAGCGCCTCCGAGTTGTGCCCATTGGGCAAATTTCCTGTAAAGCTCGCCTTCAAATTCTAGGGCCATGGTCCCCAATGCGAGAGTCACAACCCCCACTAGTATGTATGTAATTCCTCTAAAAACCCTTTTCCAGCCCTCATCACCGCTAAAAACAGACCTTCCAAGCCATACACCCAAAAATGTCGGGACTAGAGCAGCCACAAAAGCCATAACTGTGCTGTACGTATTAAAAATAAATAGCAGAAGCTTCTTTGGAATTAAGATGACTGTTATAAGTGAAAGCACTAATGATATCACGCCGGCAATCCTAGTTTCGTCATGGAATACCTTCTTTGCCCCATAAAATAATATTGGAAAGACGAGAAGCCAGAGAAAAAACTTGGCATATATTACAAAGATATCATCCCCGCTTTTGGCAAATTCTGGAAATTTTAAAAAAACAAATTTCAGGAACCTTTCAATTATATCCGGCAAAAAAGTCTCTCCTTGGGCACTGACAATGAAAGCGCTTATAGTTAAAAAAACAAACGCAAAAGCAAAAAATCTCTTATTTTTCATAAAATTTCACCATTAGGTAGCATTGAAACTACGTTTATTCTCTCCTTACTCTCCTATATAAACTTTTCCATTCTATAGAAGTAAAAACTAAAAATATAAATTTATAGAAACCTTTAAATACAGAAATAATAAAAAATAGATATAAAATCAAAAGAGGTAATGCAAATGAACAACCTAAATAAAAAAAGCCAATTTGCCATGCTGCATCCGGGGCTGATGTTTGTCGTAGGTCTTATTATCGGCGCAGCTGTGGTGTATTATCTGGTAACAAAAGGCATAATACCCGTTAGCCTGCTAGCAGCAAAACCATGATTGAAACAACGAAAGGGTTTATCGTGGGATTTGTGGTTGGAGCTGTAATTACACTCCTGCTATCCAAGGGCTTTGTGCAAATACCTTTCCTAAAATGAAAGCTATGCCTATATTGCCAAAACAGAGAAGCGGGTTTAATTTCAGCTTAATTCTGGGCTTGATATTCATCTTGGTAGGGATAGTATTCTTATTAAGCCTGCTTAATGTAAATATGCCATTGAATCTGAAAAATGCGGGAAAGGCATTGCAGTACGGTGCAGCTATAGGGAGCATTCTTGGCGGCTTTTCAATGCTTTTAAAGCAAAGGCAGCCACAGATTAGGGTTTAATTTATTTTATAAACTCCACATTTTCAAAATCCTTAAATTCTTTGTCTCCAGTCAGAAATTTTATTCCTAACCTATCTGCAAGAACATAACCTATACAGTCAGTCATAGACAAGTCTCTTTTCTTATATTCTAATTTTAGTTGAGCTGCTTCCTTTATATCATCTTGGCTAAAATCAATCACAAACTGATAATATTCTGCTAAAAATTGTTCTGCTTCTTTTTTCCCTGTGTCTCGCAATATACTATAGTAAATTTCAAATATATTCAATTTTGTTAAAACAATTTTTGCTGTTAGGTATGGTTTGTAATTAGGGTTCCCTATTTTTATCTCGGCTAATGCGTAGGAATCAAAAAAATATATTTTATTATCCATGTTTAAGATTTATTCTCTATACAACTCCTTTCTGGCCTGATCTTTTATCTGCTGCCCAGATTTTTTCCATTTGCCCTTTAGAGTTCCGAAAGACTCTTTCAATACCCTTGTATTCCTTAAAATCATAAATCTTATTTTTTCGTCTTCTTTTATACGCTCCTTTTCAACAGTTTCTTTAGGGATTATTACTCCAAGAGAATTGCCCCATTTCCTTGTTACACCTTCTACTTCTATCATATAAATCACCTTAATTATTTTAAATATAATTATATTAAATATAACTATTATATATAGTTTTCGATTTTTTTGTTTTTAAAAATGATGAAAATAAAATAATAAAAATAAGTTAAATCTATTGAATTATAACCTTATTGCCCAAGCTCTGCCCGGGCATGCCATTCTCGAATAAAACGCGCAAAGCGCCTTTGTTGCCGTGCTCTTTGCTCACAACCCCTTTTATTTCCTTGCCGGCAGGGCTTTTCCACACCACAGCCCTTCCCACCAGCTTAACAGCCTCGTCTTTGCTGTCAACATTGTCAACTTTGACAATCATCTGGTAGTTATGCTGCGTATGCTTTCCTCTCCTGAAACTAGCGATTATGCCTTCCATAACCCTTAAGGAATTTGCTCTATTTTAAAAAGATTATGGTGCATATCATTGAAGGCTTATGTGGTGAACGATTTTGCCGTAATCTAAAATTAGTAATCACTAAAAAATGGTAAATATAGAAAGATTTATAAATCCGGGATTTTGAGCAGCGTACTGATGCCCTATGGATTTTGAGTTGGTTTCGAGAGAAATAAGCGACTTGCTGGATTTAGCACATAATACTTCTGATCCTGGTGAAAGAAGCGATTTAGTGCTGGTTCTCGTCTTAAAAGGCGCTAGGCTGGATGAACGGCTGATAAAAGAAACTGCTGAAACTTTTTCTGCGAAGAACGAGCCTGAAAAACAGGCTTTGCTGTACGAACATTCAGGAAATCTTGGCATGGCGGAGCAGGCTGCATGGATTTATAACAGAATAGGCAAGGTTCAAAATGCCCTATGGATTGCTAAAGAAAGAAATTTGGTTGATTTGGAGTTTGCATTATACAGTCAGAATAGCCTGTTTGAAGAGGCTTTCTGGAGGGCAAGGGATCTTGGAAGAACAAAAGAAGCAGAGGAGTATTGCCATCTGGCTATAAACAAAATACTTCAAGGCGATGATATTAAAAGATTTGAAAAGGCAGGAGATTTGTATACGAGAATAGGATGGATAAATGAAGCCAAAGCACATTACGATTCAGCGATTGTGACCCATTTGGAAACTGTTGCTTTGGAAACAGGCAATTACTCCGGAAAAACCAAGTTAGTGTTTTCTGATATAAGCAGATTGGCATTCAAATCAGGCAAATTCAGGCTGGCAATGGCTTATGCTGAAAAGGCAGGAGATATATATGGAGCAGCATGCGCTGCAAAGACTGCAGGAGAGAAAGAAGAAGCCAACAGGCTTTACAGCCTTGCTCTTGTAAGATCTCTTAAGGAAAATGATTTCTACGGAGTTGCGATTATCGCAAGAGATGCAGAATTTCACTTTGCAGACAAGATTGCAGGCATTGAGTACAGAAATCAAATTAGTAAAGGCAATTTTGAAGCTGCCGGAGATTTCGCAGCTTCCTACGGCAGGAAGGATTGGGCAATAGATGCATACAAACAGGCAATCTCATATACACGTGGCTTAGAGTACGTAATTGTTGAAGGGAAACTAAATGAAATTGCAAGATTATCCCTTAAATTAGCAAATTTAACAAGAGCCGCTTCTTGAGATTACCTCAATAAAAATAAAGAATCACAAGAAAAAATATTAAAAAATAAAAAAATCACAAAACATTGAGCAAAATTATAGGCACTAATAAGCATGCCATTGAGTTGCTTCTGCTTACATCAATAATGTTTGGAATCAGCCCTATAAGTGTCGCAGCAACCAATATTAAAAATCCTGTAAATCCGGAAAAATACAGAACCATTGCAGCAATGAAGATTATTATGGCAATGCTCAAGGCAGAATAGTTTAACTTGTTCATTATCGCCGAGAAAATCCTGCTTATATACAATGCCAGAAATGTTGCAATGCAGCCGGCAACCAAAGCAACTGCCAGAAACGAAATCAAAACATTAATGTCAATTTTCTGCAGTAGCTGCTGCACAACAATTATCGAGCCGTTTCTTGCTTTTTCAATTGTGAATAGGGTTATCAGGGATAGAATCATTGAAACTGTGTTAATGCCCCCTACAAGAATCAAATAGCTGAAGACGCCAATTTTCCCGGTAATCTGGCCGGCAAGGACGGCTGCCTGCGCAGGCCCCAACCCCGGAAAAATCGAGACAAGGGAGCCTGAGAAAACGCCGGAGCCGAGAGCCTTGAGCATATCGCCTGTTTTGACCTTTATTATTTCTGTTGTTCTTTGAACAGGCAGAGCAACCTTTTGGGTTAAGCTTAACAGCAAAACGCTGACTCCGAACAATCCTGAAAGCATTGGCAGCAAAGGATCCTTCAGGTTTGGCATGTTAAGGACAATCAATCCCAGTATCCCGGACAGGGCGACAACAACAAAAGCCCAGAATTTTTTGTCCAGGCTCTCTTCCCTCAAAACCATAAAAACAACAATGCCGAGCAAAATCCATCCGATATAATTTTTCAGGTAGTTAAAAATTTTTGGAACAGCAAAAATCAACAATGGAGACAATATTATTGTCAAAATCAGGCATAGCAGGCTTCCTATGACTGTCAGCTTTACAGCCTCATGCCCCATACCCTTGAGCAAAAGCCTATGTGCCGGCAAAACAGCCAGTGCCGTATCATCAGCAGGTGCCCCAAGGTAAGTTGCGCTTATGAAATCAGTGAATGTATGGGTAATGGACATTGCAATAATAAAAGATGCAACAACAATGACATTAGTGTAGCCAAGCAGAAAGGGCGATACGCTGAGCAATATCAGCGCAACAAGGTTTATGTGCAGGCCGGGCGTCAGGCCCGTTATGACTCCCATCAGGCAGCCAAGGAAAATTGCAATCAAAATCTCAGAGAACATTTACCCAACCACCCTTATCTTCTGCGCAATTACCTCATTCTTCCACTTATATTCCTGCACCTCGCCTATAACCTCGATATCATCCCCATTTTTTAAGCTTAAATCGTCATTTGTGAATAAGACAACTGTAACTGTATTTTGCTGGCTTACCTCGATAAAGACGACATTGCCTATATCGGTTATTTTTGTCACAATGCCTTCCAATTTTACATCATCGCCTATATTTTCATTCAGAAAATTGGGATTGTATTCCTTAACCTCTATTTTTGCCGAAATAAAATACAAAATTACCAATCCAATCAAAGAGCCTATTAATGCAATTTTCAGCAGGGTTTTTTCTTTCATTTTTTGCTTAATTTTAGTTACAGGATTTAATGAAATAATAAAAAATAATGAGAATCTTTAATCAAAACCTTTTTAAACTTTTATCTTATCCTAAAACCTTATGGCAGAGCTGAAGTTCAAGTCGACTGCAGAGATAAAAGTCCCTGGAAAGATAGTCGAGCAGGTTATAGGTCAGGAGGAGGCAGTTGAAGTTATAAAAAAGGCTGCAGAGCAGAGAAGGCATGTTCTATTGATTGGAGAGCCTGGAACAGGCAAAAGCATGTTAGGTTTGGCTTTAGCGGAACTTTTGCCAATGGAAAAACTGGTTGATGTAATCGCATTCCCCAACCCAAATGACGAGAATATGCCTTTGGTAAGGACATTGCCTGCAGGCCAAGGCCGCGACCTTGTTGCAAAAGCGCGCATACAGGGCATGAACATGTTCAAAAACCAGAACATTATAATGTTCATTATTTTTTTATTTGCAATATTCTCCCCATGGTGGGCATGGTCTTTTTATTCCAAGTACGGCACTACAGTTGCGGCTATAATGACATCAGCCATCCTTATTTTTTCAGTTATAGCGCTTATCGGGCTGATGGTGAGCCTGAACATAGGCAAGCGGATGGAAACCCGCATAAAAATACCAAAGGTCATAGTGGACAATTACAAAAGAAAGCAAGCTCCTTTTAATGACGCAACAGGAGCTCATGCAGGCGCTTTGCTGGGTGATGTGCTTCACGACCCATTCCAATCTGGAGGCTTGGGAACACCGGCGCATGAAAGAGTTGTTGCAGGAATGATACACAAATCCCATCTCGGAGTTCTTTTTATAGATGAGATTGCAACACTTGACCCTGCAACACAGCAGGAATTGCTTTCATCTTTGCAGGAAAAGAAATTTGCAATAACGGGCCAGAGCGAAAGAAGCGCCGGAGCAATGGTAAGAACAGAGCCGGTGCCATGCGACTTTATCATGGTTGCAGCCGGAAATTACGAGACAATAAAGCATATGCATCCTGCTTTAAGAAGCAGAATAAGGGGCTATGGTTATGAGGTTTACATGAAGGAAACAATTCCGGATACCGAAGAAAACCGCAACAAAATAGAGGTTTTTGTGGCTCAGGAGGTAGTTAAAGACGCCAAAATCCCGCATTTCAGCAGGGAGGCAGTGGAGGAAATAGTCATAGAGGCAAGAAGACGCGCCAACAGAAAAGGCCATTTGTCCTTGCGCCTGAGAGAGCTTGGAGGTCTAATCAGGGCAGCTGGCGACTTGGCAAAAAAGGAAAATTCCAAATTGGTTATGAGGAATCATGTCATTCAAGGGAAAATCTTGGCAAGGACATTGGAGCAGCAGATAGCGGATAAATTCATCGAGCAGAAAAAGGAATACGAAGTTATAATAACAAAAGGCAAAAGGGTTGGCAGGGTTAATGGGCTGGCGGTAATTGGGATAACTCCACCGTTTTCCGGAATTATATTGCCAATCGAAGCCCAGGTTACGCCGGGCGGAAAAGAAAGCGAGATTATTGCAACTGGAAAATTAGGAGAAATTGCCAAGGAAGCGATAAAGAATGTAAGTGCAATAATAAAAAAATATTTCGGCCAGGACATAAAAGAAACTTACGATTTGTATGTCCAGTTTCTGCAGACTTACGAGGGTGTTGAAGGAGACAGCGCAAGCATTGCAGTCGCAACCGCAGTTATATCCGCATTTAAGCAAGTGCCGGTTAAGCAGGACCTTGCAATGACGGGCAGCTTATCTGTAAGAGGCGAAGTTCTTCCTATTGGCGGAGTAACATCAAAAGTCGAAGCGGCAATTGAAGCAGGCATAAGCAGCATAATCGTCCCAAAATCAAATTTTAAAGATATTATTGTCCCTGAAGAAAAATTAAAGAAAATCAGGATAATCCCTGTTGAAACAATAGAGGAAGTCTTAAAGGAAGCATTAGACTGGAAAGGCAAAGAAAAAATATTGAATCTGATAATGAAGAATAAATAAGCAATAAATTTAAAAATAAGATAAAAAGCAGCTAGCCAAAATGAAAAAAAATAAATCGAAAAAGGAAGTAATAAAGAAAGATGAATGCGCGGAATGCGGCAGCAATAACGTTGTTTATGATAAAAAAAAGCAACAAATTATTTGCGACGATTGCGGGGCGATTTTTGAGGAACTAACTCCTGAGCAGGAAAAGAAGTTTGAGAAGGCGCATGAGCAGGGCTAAACCCACATTACTTCAACATCATCTGTCCTTTCGTAAGGTCTAATGTTTATTTTTTTATAATTTTTAGTTGCCTGTTTTCTTTGCAAAATTCCTTGCCAGCTTATCATTGCGCCGTTGTCAACTAAAAACTCATTTGGCGGAACAAAAAATTTTGCATTCCTTTCCTGGCACATTATTCTGCACATTTCCTGCAGCCTTTTGTTGCATGCAACGCCCCCTCCTAAAACGAGCTCTTTCTTGCCAGTATGCGCCATTGCCCTTTCAGCAACCTCAACAAGCATTGCAAAAACTGTTTCCTGCAATGAAAATGCAAGGTCTTCAATTTTATACTTCTTAGAGTCATATTTTTGCTTTAAATTAGTCAAAATGCCGGAAAAGCTTACATCCATTCCTTTGACAACATAAGGCAACTCCACATAATTTTTCCCCCGCAATGCCAATTTTTCGATTTTAGGGCCGCCTGGAAAGCCTAAGCCGATATGCCTTGCGAAAGAATCAATAAAATTTCCAACTCCTTGGTCCAGGGTTTCGCCAAAAACGCGATATTTGCCAACTTCATAGGCAATTACTTGCGTATTTGCCCCGCTCGGGTAAAGCAGAATGGGGTCTTTTGCCTTTGTAAGCAGCTTTCCTATCTCAAGATGGGCAATGCAGTGGTTTACCCCAATCAATGGCGCATTTAATTTTTTAGATAATTCTATAGCTTTTTTCAATCCAACAAGCAGGCAAGGCGCCAAACCAGGGCCTTGGGAAAAAGAAATTAAATCAATGTCTTTTAATTCTAATTTTGCTTGATTTAACGCACTCTCAATAACTTCATCCTTGACATTTTCATGATGCAGTTTTGCCTCTGTTGGATGAATGCCGCCTTTCTCTGTTTTATAGGCATCTGTAACATTAGCAAGAACTTTACCCTTGTCATTTACAATACCCACGCCGAATGTATGGGCTGTTGATTCAATGCCGAGGCATATCATTTTTCGGATTTCATCTTTTTGATGATAAGTTAGATTTTTGTTTTTTCAAATATAATCTTTTTATTTTATTCTTTCTAAAATAACTAATAGCCCAAATATATAGAACCAATGGTACAACAATATTTTGTATAACATTAAAATTAAAAGTATTGTTAATTACATTAATTATAGATTTATAGGGTATAATAATAATTAAAAATAATAGTGATATTGGTATAATTAACTTATATGCCCAACTTTTGAATTGTAATAATGCTACTGCCAATACAATGAACACAATAGATTCAAAAATTACAATTAAACCAATCAATGTGGCATTTAATTGAGAAAATATCTTATTCGCTAAAATTAATTCTATTAGTAATACACTTGCAATTAGCAATGAAGGAATTTTTGTAATAATAATTAAAGAACATATCCACTTTAATTCTGGTGGTCTTTTTCCGCTCATTTTTTCAACCGTTGCCATTTATCTTTTAGTGAGCTCATTCTTTAAACCTAGTAAAAAATTTCTTTTTTGTCTCAAACCTTGATTCAATATTCTCCATAAAGCCAAAAAGCTTTGCCATAAGTTTATCTAATTTACTAAACAGGATATCATAATCCTTTTTCGTTATATAGCCCAAATCTTTTGACATAGACAACAAAACATCAAGTTCTTTTGCAGAGCCATACGCATAATTCAAAAAATTCAGAAATTCGCGGTGGGATTTTTTTACACTTCCTTCTGCTATATTTAGTGGAATGGATGTTGCAGCCCTTCTCATCTGTGAGATGATGTTGTCCTTTTCTTTATCAGGCAATTTATCAAGCAATCTATGTATATCTAATGAAAGCTCATAACTCAATTGAAATATCTCCATATTTTTATAAAGACGCGCCATTTTATAGTAAGAGGAATATTTATTTTAAATATTTATTGTTAAAGAAAAGTTATTTCTATTTTTAATTGAGAGTTGTCGCGCCTTAATATTAAAGTGAGCTGAGTTCAGGACTAAACTATATGGGTACAACTAACTAGAATCAATTTAGATAATTAAAAAATAAAAGAAGAAAAAAATGAAAACCATGCATAGACTTAAGGATGAACTGTTGGAAGCAGCATGCTGAACACGTCGCCGAGGCTTCGTGCTTACACATCTGCTCCATCAAACTCATATTTTATGAGTGTTCTATGATGTCTATTTTTTAGGAAGGCTTCGTGCTTAGATGCTTTCAGCACTTATCCTTGTAAGGCGTAGCTGCCCTGCTTACCTTCCCAGATAACAGGTAGACCAGAGGCCTCGAAAGCCAGTTCCTCTCGTACTATAGCTTCCTTCCTATCAGACATCAACATCTCCAGTAGATATCAAACAAACTGCCTCACAGCGTTCTGAACCCAGCTCACGACCCCTTTTAATCGGTGAACACCCGCACCCTTGGCTGCTTCTGCACAGCCAGGATAGGAGGAGCCGACATCGATGTAGCAAGCCGCGCCGTCGATTTGGACTCTCGGGCGCGACAACTCTGTTATCCCCGGAGTAACTTTTCGGTCATCTCTAGCCCCCATCAAGGAGGACATAGAGGTTCGCTAGGCCCGCATTTCTGCTCTGAATACAATCTTGTTATGAATTCAGTCAGGCTGACTTTTGCCCTTGCACTCTGCAGCGGATTTCTGACCCGCTTGAGTCAACCATTGGGCCCGGTTGATATCTTTTCAACCGGGTGCCACCCCAGCCAAACTGTCCACATATTGATGTCCTTCTTTCGAAGTGAGCAACGTAAGCTTTGACAAGTGGTGTTTCATTGATGTCTACACTTAACCCGAAAGTTAAGCCTTAGCAACTCCCACCTACACTACGTATCAAAACCTACATTGCAACAACATGCTGCAGTAAAGTTTCACGGGGTCTTCGCTTCCCACTGGAGATCACTGGCCTTTGCACCAGTATAGAGTGTTCAGAGGTTTCTAGTTGGGGACAGTGTGGATCTCGTTACGTCATTCATGCAAGTCGTCAATCAAACGACAAGGTATTACGCTACCTTAAGAGAGTTATAGTTACTCCCGCCGTTTACCTGCTCTTAGCCCTCTTGAATGAAGGTTTAAAGTACAGGCACTGGGCAGACGTCACTGACTATACACACCTTTACAGGCTTGCAGTCAGTTAAGTTTTTGTTAAACAGTCGGACCCACTTTGTTATTGCACCCTGCAATTGCTTGCTTAGCAACAATCGCAGGGACTCCTTATACCAAAGGTACGGAGCCAATTTGCCGAGTTCCCTCAACTACATTACACCTTCTCACCTTAGGCTTCTCACCTAGGGGCACCTGTGCTGGTTCTCGGTACGATCATCTGAAATTTTTTCCATCAATCTTTTCACGGGCACCGGGTATTGGTTAAATGCCTCAAAGAGGCACTCATCCTAAACTTAATCAAGTTCTCATCATTACGATACTCCCTTGATTTGTTTTAGTTGACATAAGTGGTAGCTTATGTTAACCTAACCGGATGCGTTAATTGATAGACTTGCGTTGCCGCGCATATTCAGATGGTAAAGGAATATTAACCTTTTTCCCTTTCCTATTGTTCAATTTATGAACTTAGTTAGGATCGACTAACCCTTGACTAATTTGTATTGTCAAGGAACCCTTGCCCTTTCGGTGGCACTGATTCTAACAGTGCTACGATCCTACTACCTCCAGGATTCTCATTTCTATAAGGTGCATATTTTCTTACGAAAATACTTCTACCCTTACAGAACGCCTACCTACTAAATACCTTTTGGGTATTCTGCAGTATCGGTAATTGACTTAGCCCCGTCCATTTTCAAGGCCCATCATCTTGACGAGTAAGCTGTTACGCACTTTTTAAAGGGTGGCTGCTTCTGAGCCAACCTCCTCGCTGTCTTTGACGATGGACACTTTTCTGCCTTTAACACTTAGTCAATATTAGGGACCTTAACTGCAGTCTGGGTTGTTCCCCTTTCGGAAGTCAAGTTTACCCCAAGACTCCCCGTCTCCTGAAATCTACAAGGCTAAGATATTCGGAGTTGGACAGAAAATCGATCTCTTTCGAGACCCAAATCTTCAACCCGTATCTCTACAATCTTAGCACTCTTCTTCAAGACTTGACTGCGGCCAAATTCGGTAGGAACCAGCTATCGCCGAGCTCGATTGGCTTTTCACCCCTAACCCCAGGTTAGAAGAACACTTGCTCGTAGAACCTCTTCAGGCCTTCATGTGGTTTTACCCACACTTCACCTTACCCAGGGCTAGATCGCCCGGCTTCGGGTCAAGCCCGAGTGACTTCAGGCACTTTCATACCACGCCTCTCGCAAGCTACAGGCATATCGCTTTCGCTTCGGATGCTCAAAAAGATTATCCTCGCCACTCGAACAAACTCCCTGGCTCGTTATTCGAAACGAACGGTACAACTCCATAGAGCAGTACCTTACTATAGCTATTAGGTTTCAGGCTCTTTTAACTTCCGGTCGAGGGTTCTTTTCAACGTTCCCTCATAGTACTTTATTCGCTATCGGACTTAAGAAGTATTTAAGGTTGGAAATTGATGCCTCCCATATTCTCATTCAATATCCGATGAATGATACTCAAGATACTGCTCAAATCCTTCTAAGTTGCCTCTACGAGGCTATCACTCTCTTTGGCCTTCCTTTCCAGGAAAGTTTGAGTTCCCTAAAGAGGATTTATATGAGCAGTCTGTAACACCACATTTTTCTTCCCTTTCAGAAAGAAATTCGGTTTGCCTTTTGCTGTGTTCAGTCGCTCTTACTAGCAGCATCTCAATTGATTTCTTTTCTTGCAGGTACTAAGACGTTTCAATTCCCTGCATTCCCCATCCTTTCGGATCAATTGCGAAGTCGCATTCAGGAATTCTCGGTTCAAAGATTACATGCATCTTGCCGAGACATTTCATAGCTTGTCATGCCCTTCTTCAGCGTCTTAAGCCAAGTCATCCACCTAATAGCATTGGCAAAAGTCTATGCATGGTTTCATTAATATCAACCTACCCATAACAAATCAAATTTGCTATGGGCAATCATTCGTGATGAATGAACATAATCTAATCTTTTAAAGCTGAATAATGAAATGGACCCGTCGGGACTTTCATCTAAAGCCCTTGGGCCTTAATTTTGAACCCGAAGCCTCTGCCTTTCATCGAATTGCTTCGTGCAAGGGCAGCGCTCTGCGGTTGAGCTACGGGCCCAACATATGACTTTGTATGAATTACCACTTTTAAGGTTGGTAATGTTTAATTGTTTATGAATATAAAATAAAAAAAATAAAGGAGGTGATCCAGCCGCAGGTTCCCCTACGGCTACCTTGTGACGACTTAACCCTCCTCGCTGAGCTTAGATTTGACTTAATTAAAAATTAAGCCTCATCTAAACCCTGCTCGGGTGGTTTGACGGGCGGTGTGTGCAAGGAGCAGGGACATATTCACCGGACTATGATAAAGTCCGATTACTAGGGATTCCAACGTCACGAGGATGAGTTGCAATCCTCGATTTGGACCAAGACAGAGTTTGGAGGATTGGCTTCTCCTTTCGGAGTTGCATCCCATTATCTCTGCCATTGTTGCGCGCGTGTAGCCCAGAAGATTCGGAGCATACAGACCTACCGTAGCCTGCGCCTTCCTCCTCTTTTCAGAGGCAGTTCCTACAATGTGCTCAGTCGTTCAAAGAACCTATTAGCAATTGTAGGTGCAGGTCTCGCTCGTTGCCTGACTTAACAGGACACCTTACGGCACGAGCTGACGACGGCCATGCACTACCTCTCGGCTCGTTAGGTAAGACCTTTAACCTGACCTTCATCCT